>FLOH01000601.1_pt1 | contig 72101 bp, 64 predicted proteins | sample 756751 | NCBI WGS metagenome assembly FLOH01 (sample SAMEA4026879, study PRJEB14308) | marine metagenome | biome: coastal water; material: water | depth 74 m
CTTCCCTGCCGAACCCTATCTTCGTCGGCAGCGTCAGATGTGTATAAGAGAAGTACGCTGCATCGCCATCATTATCCGTAGCTACAACCCGTGGATTAATAAATCCGGAATAGGGCGCCACACCCAGAGAAGCGTAACGCTGTAAAACTTCGGCGTGCAATTCGGTGTCTACTTGAGTGCCATAGCCTTCTACCAGAGCCCTGGCCGATGCAAAATCGCCTTCTGATTTGATGCGTTGAATTTCTTGCAGCAGACGGCCGAATATAACCCGCAGTTTCTCGTAGTCATTGATTACAAAGTACGTCTTGCCATCGCGCTGTACACGTTCAATTACGTTATCCTCAAGTCCCTGCTCGTAAGACCACAGCGCCACTAACTGACGGTTGCGCATATGTGCTTCTTCGACTAATTCTCCTGGTTGTAATCGGTACAGCTGTGTCATCGCGCCACCGCGAATATAGGAATCGTATTGGGAGCGACCTACATCCAGGCTGTCCATAACTCCGATCTCGATCAGCATTGGATCCATGACGTAATACAGCGCAACCAAATCGGCGCGACCTTCTTCCAGCGTGCTGGCATATTGTTTTAAGGTTTCGCGCGAGGTGCCCACGCCCGCATTTATTTGACCGGAAGCATGGCCGATGACTTCGTGCATATCGGTATGTAAATCTCCAGCCTGCTGCGAGTGAGTACGACTGCGGCTAATCTCTTCCGCTGTATAGGCAAACTCTTCGAGGGTCTTGCTGGGAGAGGAATTATAGGCGCCAACGATATTGGAAAGACTAACGGACTTTGATCCATGCTGGGTTCGAATCCAGTTCGAGTTAGGCAGGTTAATGCCGATCGGTGTTGAGGGGGATGAATCCCCCGATTCCATCACCACGGTAATAGCCTTGCCGTCGATACCCTTGACATCAGCTTTCCTGTGTTCAGCCAAAATAGGCGAGTTATCTTCGAACCACTGGGCGCGTTCGCCAATGGCAGAAATTCGTCGAGTGGCTTCTTCGTCTCGAAATGCCACCACGGATTCAAATGAGCCACGATAGCCTAAAGGATCATTGTAAACTTCGATGAAGCCACTAATGACATCGATGGCGGATTCTGTGTCCTGTACCCAGGCAATATTGTAAGCATCGAAATCTTTAAGATCTCCGCTGCGGTAATATTTAATCAATAATTCCAGCGCTGTCTTTTGCTTCTCATTCTCGGCGACCTTGACCGCTCTTTCTAACCAGTACACATTTTGTTCCAGGGCCGCGCTATACATGCCCCCAATTCGCCAAACCTGCTCGCGAACCTCGCCATTGACCTTAATTAGTTTCGAATTCAATCCGTAGGATACGGGGGTTTTATCGTCTGAATCCGACTTGGAGGTATAATAGTCAAGCACTTCCTGCTCGGTCACTCCCTCGTAAAAATTAACCGCCGAGCTAACAATTTTGTCGACGCCGTCTGCTGTGTTCACTTTTTTTGCATCTAAAGTCGGATCGAACAGAACAGGCGTCAACTCGGCAATAAGTTGTGTAAGGTCCTGGTTTTCCCGGAGTGGGAAATTGGCTGCCGGGGCGGCGCGGGTAACTAACTGAGCGAAATAATCCTGATCAAATAAAGGCGTGAACTTTGCGCTTGAATAATGATGGTGAATACCGTTGGCAAACCACATTTGTTTGGCGTAAGTAATAAAGTTATTGAAATTCTCGGTGTTTCTATCGCCCTCGTAATGCTTGATAACTTCCTCTATGGTACGCCGAATTCTCAGGTTATGTTTGTAGTTTTGATCATACATAATGTCGCGCCCGGACAGGGCCGCCTGAGAAAGGTAATAAAGTAATTCTTTCTGCTTGTTGCTTAACGCATCGAAGCCCGGTACCTGATAGCGCAGCATACGGATATCGGCGAAGCGGTCGGCCTCATAGGCGAAAGCCTCTGTACTATTTGATTGATTGAGATTGGGCAGAGCCGGCTCGGAACTTGCGCTTACCTGTTGTATTTCTGCGCTGCTCACAGAGCTGGCACCAGAGTTATCCCTTGCTTCGCCGCATGCCGCCAATACACTGGAGCAGAAAAAGATGCCTATTAGTCGAATCAGGGTTTGGATATTCTGATTGTGCTTGATTCTGTTTCTCATTTTCTTAGTCCCGGTAGTGTGAATACCCGACGGTTTCGAGTGAACGGAAAGTGAGTTGGCTCCAATCCTGGCGGCGAATAGTTAACCGCCTCTTATTCTTCCAGTTTGGCAGCATCGGCTATCGCATAGCGGTCGCGCCCTTGTTCCTTAGCGGCATATAAACCTTTATCGGCGAGTATCATTAGCTGTTCGAAGTCCATCGGTTCGGTGTGCATAGCCAGTCCGGCGCTAATCGTCACGTTTGTTTTTTGATTAATGGCAGTGCGTATTCGTTCGGTAAGAAATTTTGCATCCTCGATACTGGTAGAAGGTAAAACCAGTAAAAATTCTTCTCCCCCATATCGAACAACAAGATCCTGATCGAGAGAGCATTCCAGCAAGATATTAGACAAGCTAATTAGTAATTCATCACCGACTCCGTGGCCGTAGGTGTCGTTGTATTTCTTAAAGTTATCAATGTCGATCAGAATTATACTGAATGGTCCTCCGCGTCGCCGCTATGAAGGGATAAGGGTTTCTATAAATAAACCCAGGCGTCGTCGATTCCATAGTTTTGTTAAAGGATCTGTTAGAGACCGATGCTCATTTTCAATTCTTAACGTGATATTTTGAAAAAGCAGATTATGCTGTTGGTACGTTAGCTTGCTAATAAGTAGATAGGCGAATAATAGGCTGATTCCGAGAGCAGAAAAAAGAATATCTTGCATCCAGAAACATTTAGCAATCAAAGGAAGCATTGTTATATTCATATACAGCTTAATGGCAGGTAAGGATGTGCTGTAAGTGAGAGTGCCTCCTGCGACGAGAGTCATAACCATGGCGCTATAAAACAGGATGGCAATAGAGCTATTGTCGTCATATGGAATAAAAATGGCGGTGGAAAAAATTGCGAATGGAAGAATACTGTTAAGGAAGAAATAACGTTCCCAGGGTTTAATGTTGTTCCGTGTTATCTCTCGATTGGTAATTTTTCTTGAGAACAGGATTGATATGGTAATGCGCGGTATATATGCGAGAAAAACAGCCAGCATCCAGAACAGGGCTATATTTAGTGATGATAGTTCCTGGATAAGGAATCCATAGGTTAGAACAGCTACTCCCGCCCCTAAATAGCCAATCTCTGTATTCGCGTATAATAGGCTGACTCGCTCAAAATCCAGAGCCAAACTGTCACTATCGTCACTCAATTATTTTCTCCACAGAAATTTTGCTAATGTGATTCTGACTTGTCACTTTTTCTATTGTTGGAAATCTTCAGATACTCCGAGTTTCGCCCAGTTATCGTTTCTAAGCAATTATCGTTGCTAAGTAATTATCTTCTGTGTTTAAAGTAGTGCTGAGTTTTAAATGATGTGTCCAACCCATCTTCCCGCAAGCATAACGCCAGACCAAAGAAAAAGGGAAAGGCCGCCAATTATTTTAACTTGAGTAGGTGTTGAGGCTGTAGAGTTCCAGCGTTCAACCTGATTATACACGCGGAAATGGAAGTACATCATATTGATACCCGCCAACAAAAGTAGTGCCATCTTCCATTGAAAAGCCGGGTTTACAACATGAGAAGCCGCACGAGTGATGAACATGCCGAGGCCGGTAATTGTAGCGATGACAAATGCGCCGATAGACCAGGGAACGAGTTCCTTTGAGAGCGTGGTGACAGAGTAACGCTTTGCAGCTAATCCCAGTAGACGTAAATCAACCATCAGGATCGAACCAACGACGAGTGCGGCAGTAAGAACATGAATAGATTCTAGAAACGGAAACCATGATGTCCCGCCAATCTCCCAGGAAATCGGCCAGTTTTCAATATCAATCCAAAATGGAGCAGTTAGTATTTGCATAATATTTATTGGCTACGCTGGGTAGTAGATGTACTCCACATAAGCAATCCATCGTCCCGCCATTGCCACCATAATCCAAAGTCCCAGTGATACAAGCGCAATGCCGCGTGCTGTCCATAAGCGTTTCGAATTTGATTCCCAATAACCGTCCTGCTGCTTACTCATCAAGTGAAAGAACAGGGTTAACAGGATTGCCGGAATTAAAAAACTTAGTTTCCAGCCGAATATCGGGTTGTTGAAATAACGGTTGGGTCTTCCCAACAGAAAGAAGGAGCCGGAAATGAAATTGGAGGCCAGTGCCCACCATAACCATGGCATTACTCGCTTGGTCATTTCAGAGATTTTTTGGCTGGGAACAGCAAGACCGAGGATACGTAGATCAAGCATCACCACAGTACCCATAACAATTGCTATACCGAGGATATGCACGGTCTGGATAATGGGGGGAAAGCCGGGAATGGTACGAAGAGCCCAAAGCGCGCCAGCCTGCAGAAAACTTCCGTCAAGCAATGTCCCAATACTGGTAAAAAATTCGGGCAAGGTGCTACCTTTTTCTTATTATTATCCCTGGTCCAGGGGTTATCGGCTATAGATACTTATCCGTTACCGCGCCTTCGGAGGCCGATGTTACCGTCGCCGCATACTTCGCCAATACTCCACGAGTATATCGCGCCGGCGGTTTTGTCCAACTCGCCAATCGAGTGGCTATTTCTTCATCGCTGAGTTCCAGCGTAAGCTCATTGTTTTCGGCGTCGATCGATATAATGTCGCCTGTTTTGATAATGGCTATAGGACCCCCTTCGATAGCCTCGGGTGTCACATGTCCCACGACGAAGCCGTGGCTGCCGCCAGAAAATCTTCCATCGGTGATCAGGGCGACGTCTGCACCCAGACCTTTGCCCATTATCGCCGCTGTAGGGCTCAGCATTTCGCGCATCCCCGGAGCGCCTCTGGGGCCCTCGTAGCGGATCACTAAAACATCGCCTTTGACCACAGTGCCATCGAGCACACCTTTTAAACATTCTTCTTCGGATTCGAATACACGGGCACTGCCTCTGAAGGCTAAGCCCTCCTTGCCAGTGATCTTGGCGACACATCCTGTCGGGGACAAATTCCCTCGTAAAACAACAAGATGGCTGTCTTTCTTGATGGGATTGTCTAACGGTCTGATAATGTCTTGGCCGGCAGGGTAAGGGGCTACATTGGCCAGGTTTTCGGCTATTGTCTTGCCGGTAACCGTCATGCAGCTGCCGTCCAGCATGCCGGCTTCCAGCATGGTTTTCATCAGCGGTTGGATGCCGCCGATCTTTATTAATTCTGACATCAAATACTTACCACTGGGCTTGAGATCGGCCAGCATCGGTGTTTGTTTGCCGAGGGTGGTGAAGTCGTCCAGTTGCAAGTCTACGCCCATGGTATGCGCCATCGCCAACAGGTGCAGTACCGCATTGGTGGAACCACCGAGAGCTATAACCACCTTGATCGCGTTCTCGAAGGCGGCGCGGGTCATAATGTCTGAGGGCTTAATATCGTGCTCGATCAAGTGCATGATGGCTTCGCCCGCATTCAGGCAATCGTCGACCTTTTCCTGTGATATGGCGTCCTGGGCAGAGCTGTTGGGCAGGCTCATGCCCAGGGCTTCGATGGCTGAGGCCATGGTGTTGGCGGTGTACATCCCGCCGCAGGAGCCAGGGCCTGGAATGGCTGTTTTTTCGATGTTCTTCAGTTCTATTTCGGAGACCTTGCCGGCGGCGTATTCTCCTACGGCCTCGAACACGGAAATTACGTTAGTATGGTTCGGGCCGGGCTGGATGGTTCCGCCATAGATAAAGATAGAGGGGCGATTGAGTCTGGACATGCCCATTAACAGGCCGGGCATGTTCTTGTCACAGCCGCCGATGGCGATAATGGCGTCGTGGCCCATGCAGCCGGACACGGTTTCAACGGAATCGGCAATCACTTCTCTGGAAACCAGAGAGTACTTCATGCCTTCGGTGCCCATAGAGATGCCGTCGGAAATGGTAATACAGCTATAGATGATGCCCTTGCCGCCGGCGGCATCGGTTCCCTGATTCACATCTTCGGCTAATTTATTGATGTGCATATTGCAGGGGGTGACCATGCTCCAGGTGGAGGCGATGCCGATTTGGGGTTTCTTGAAGTCTTCGTCTTCGAATCCCACCGCGCGTAGCATGGCGCGGCTAGGCGCTTGTTCCACGCCATCAACTACTATCTTAGAATACTTTCGTAAGTCTTTGTTATTCATTAAATTATCAACTGTTTATTTAGGGCACGAATGCTGAGTTCGCGAGATCGTTAGCGGAATTTCGCCAGGGGCGCTGTTATCTATAAACGTCAGGTGGCGGCTAATATACACTAGCCGGGGATTCGCCGCATTCCTCTTTGGCCTGTTCGCTGACTGGGGTATAGTGTTGGCGCTCAAATAGCCCTCAATCGTGGTCTCTACAAGGCTGCGAAGTGACCACGCCAAGCCGCATAGCATCGATAGAAAGGGGATCATTTCATGGGAAGAAGACCGAGTATTTTGATTTTTTGTGCAAGCTGGCTACTCGCCGCGCTGGCATTTGCTCAAGAGAACAGCGGTGAAGCACTTTACCAGCAATATTGTTCCAGCTGTCATAACGATCCAGTCGATCGTGCCCCCAGCCGGTTGGCGCTTAGCGATTACAATCCAAACGCCATCGTCCATGCCTTGAGTGCAGGGATTATGCGGACTCAGGCGGCGGCACTGACTGAAGATCAGCGGATTTTGGTCGCTGAATATCTCTCCGGCGGTAGCTACAACCGCGATCGTGTGGAGCAATTTACCGCCTGCTCAGATAGCATCGGTGAACTGGATCTCAACAAAGCCTCAAACTGGAATGGCTGGGGAAACGATTTAGGCTCGCAGCGCTATCAGTCTTCCGCTGGCACCGGGATTAACAAGGACAACATCGCCGAGCTTGAAATAGCCTGGTCACTCGGTGTAGAAGGCGCTTCTGCCGCCCGCGCGCAGCCAGCCGTTATCGACGGCATAGTAATTATGGGCTCACCTTCCGGTCAGGTGTATGCCTTGAATCTCGAATCTGGCTGCCACTATTGGACCTATGCCGCGATTTCTGAGGTGCGCGCCGCACCGACAGTAGTGCATGCCGAAGGCATTGATAAGACAGTAGTTATCGTTGCCGACCAGTCTAATCGCGTGTATGCCATGGACATTCAGAGCGGCGAAAAAATATGGCATGCCGATCCGGATGCAAATCCCTGGGCGGTAAGTACGGGTGCGCCCGCAATACATGATGGCAAGGTTTTTGTGCCGATTTCTTCGATGGAAGTGGCCGGTGCCGGCAATCCTCAGCATGTCTGTTGCACCTTTCGTGGCAATGTGGCGGCGCTGGATTTAAATAGCGGTGAAAAGCTCTGGCAGACCTATATCATGCCAGAGGCCACGGAAGTGGGTAAAAACAGTGTCGGCAATGCGATTCTAGCGCCGTCTGGGGCCCCGATCTGGGGTTCAGCGACGTTCGATGTAGAGCGGAATCGTGTGTACGTGGGCTCGGGACAGAACTACAGTCGGCCTACCAGCGACACCAGTGACTCAGTAATCGCCTTCGATGCAGACACGGGCAACATGGATTGGGTCTATCAGAGCACCGCAAATGATGCCTTCACCATGGGTTGTAGCGGTCGTGTCGAACATCCTAACTGTCCGGATCCTGGTCCCGATCTGGATATTGGCGCGCCGATTCTTCTTGCCACACTGTCCAGCGGTCAGGATATTCTAATTGCTGGAACCAAGGGAGGAGTTGTATTCGGTTTGGATCCCGAGAAGGACGGCGCCGTGTTGTGGCAGGTTCGAGTGGGACGCGGCAGTCCGCTTGGCGGCGTTCACTGGGGCATGACCTTTCTGGGCGATACCGTGTATGTGCCGGTCTCGGATCGTATTCCCGGCGGCACAGCGCCGGCGCAGCCGGGATTGCACGCCATCGATATGAAAACCGGTGAGGTGCTCTGGTATGCTCAAGCCCCTGATCGTTGTGATGGCGGCGGATTTTCCTGTTCAAATGCCTACTCAGGCGCGGCTACGGCACTCGATGATCTGGTGGTGCTTGGCGCACTCAATGGCTATCTGTTTGCCCATGACAAGAATACCGGTAAGGTGATCTGGGAGTTGGACACCAAGGTCAGCTATGAGACAGCGAACAATGTGCCCGCCAGCGGTGGGGCAATCGATGCCACCGGGCCCGTTTTTTCCGGGAATTATATGCTGCTGAATTCTGGTTATGCCGCGTTCGGTCAATTGGCGGGCAATGCCTTAATCGTCTATAAATTGCCTTGATACAGCTTGCCTTGAATAAATTATGAATATTCATATAAAACAAGAGAATAAGATGAATAAGTCATTAATCACTTCACCATTAATCGCGGCAATCTGTACTTTGGCCCTGAGATTAGCGCCGACTGGGGTTTGCATCTGATCGACCTGAGCATCACGCAAGGAAATTTGGTCGGGATTGTTGCTCAACAGGCCAGGGCCTACGCAGGTAAATAAAAAAATGATGAGGTCCGAAAGCGGCCAGTTTTTGTAGTAAACAGGAGTATGATCAAGTCATTCAATAATTTCGTTTTTACTTTGTTGATAAAAGTAAAAAGCAAAACAGAGAATGGCAATGCTGCCTAACAGCGAAGAATATGAAAGCGCCCGGCAGAGTCGAGATCCTCGATTCGACGGGCGTTTTTTTGTGGGCGTTTTAACAACAGGAATTTATTGCAGACCGATTTGTCCGGTAAGAGTTCCGAAGCGAGAGAATATTCAATTGTATCGCTCGGCCGCCGGCGCCGCAGAAGCGGGGTTTCGTCCTTGCCTGCGTTGTCGTCCGGAGTCGTCGCCAGGGACGCCTGCCTGGATAGGCGCACCGTATAAAGTTTCCAGGGCGCTGCAATTAATCGCGAAAGGTTCCCTGGATGATGATTCCGTTGCATCACTCGCTACGAAACTGTCAATTGGGCCTCGACAATTAGGCCGATTATTTCAGCAGCATGTTGGAGCCTCTCCCATTGCGGTTGCACAAACCCAGCGTCTGCACTTTGCCAAAAAACTCATCGATGAGACAAGTTTGCCCTTGAGTGAGGTTTGTTTTGCCGCCGGGTTTGGCAGCGTACGGCGCTTTAACGCCGTATTTCAAAAAACCTACGGGCGTTCGCCGAAAGAATTGCGTAAAGGCAAAAAGGTAGATCGAAGTGACGCGATCGAAGTGCGTTTATGTTACCGGCCTCCACTGGACTGGAGGGCAATGCTGGCTTATCTCGAGTACAGGAAGATACCCGGGGTCGAACATATAGATTTCGCTAGCAACAGCTATGCACGCACTATATTTCTACAGGGTAAGGCTGGAGATATTCAGTTGAGGTTTGCTGAAGAGGGAAGTTTCGCGACCTTAAAAATCAATTTTCCTGATACACGCCTGTTATATCAAATTGTAGAAAAAGTACGGCTGTTGTTCGATCTAAAGGCTGACAGCGAAGAGATAGATCGATTTTTTTTAAAAGACAAACTACTGAAGAAGCTTGCAAAGAAAAATCAGGGAACACGCGTTACCGGTTGTTGGGATGGATTCGAGGTCACTGTCAGAGCAATCCTGGGTCAGCAAGTTACGGTCAAGGCCGCAACCACACTGGCGGGTCGTGTGGCAGATAGGCATGGCAAGGCATATGTCGGATCACTCGCCGAATTAACCCATACATTTCCCAGCGCGAAGCAGATAGCTGAAGCCGATCTGAGTGGTTTGGGTATTGTCGGGCAAAGAATTCAAGCTATAAAAACGGTGGCGGAAAAAATCGTCAGTGAAGAGATCGTCTTCGACGGTGCGCTGGAGACGGAGGATTTTGTTGAGGCTATTTGCGAGATAAAAGGGATAGGGGAATGGACGGCACATTATATCGCGCTGCGGGCACTAAATGATCCGAACGCATTTCCTTATTCCGATTTAATTCTGCGTAGAGCGGCGGCGCCAGCGGGAGAAACGCTGACGGCTAAAAAATTGCTGCAGCGGGCGGAAGCCTGGAAGCCGTGGCGAGCCTATGCAGTGATTTTGTTGTGGAAACACTATCAGCAGTCGGTGCGTGACAAAAAAGCTAATTAGAAGTTCTTTCAACAGGAAACGGCGACGTTAAAATAATCAAGAGGCCAAACTGTGATGACAACCTATTATGAATATCATGCCACGCCCATCGGCCAGCTGTTGCTGGCAGGTGATGGGGAATATTTGAGCTTGTTGGGTTTTCCCGGCGGAAAGATGCAGCGGCGTCACCAGACAGGATGGAAAAAAAATTCGGCGCCTTTCAAACAAGTATGCTTTCAATTGGATAGTTACTTCGCCGGCGAGTTGGAACAGTTTGATTTACCTCTACTACCATCCGGCACCTTGTTTCAACAGAGTGTCTGGCGGGCGTTAACTGAAATACCCTATGGAGAAACCTGGAGCTATGGCCAGTTGGCAAAACACATTGATAATCCAAAAGCATCGCGTGCGGTCGGCGCCGCTAATGGCCTCAACCCGATCCCCATCATTATTCCCTGCCACAGAGTGATTGGAAGTTCAGGCAAGCTCACTGGCTTTGGCGGAGGCTTGGAGACCAAGCAGTATCTACTTTCTCTGGAGTCAGAGGTAGTCACCCCAGGCTTCAAATTCGCTTAAACACCTTTGCCGGCTTGTTGCGGGAGCTGTCGCTGGCTTGTTCGCTAGCGGCTGTCCTGGGCTTCGGCCCCGTCGGAGTTCTATCTCGGTGTTTGTTTCGGATATCCTCACTGGTATAGTAGGCTACCTGGTATTCCGCCACGGCAAGTGGAAGCAACGTATGCTATAAGACAAATTACGCGGGAAAAGAGTGGTGTACGCAAGTACAGAGTAAGGACATCGAAGCCAGAACAACTATATCGAAGCCAGAACAACTACACCGAAGCAGAGATCCTATGCAAAGCAGTCAACAACAAATAATCTCTCATGTTCAGAGATGGTTACAGAGCCAGAAACCAGTTTGGCTTTGCACCATACTGAAGACTTGGGGTTCTTCACCTCGGCCGATCGGCGCGATGATGGCCTGCACGCTTGATGGCGAGCTAATAGGCTCCATTTCTGGCGGCTGCATCGAAGAGGATTTTTTGCAGCAACTTCGCGATGGGAGTCTGAAGTCGCAATATGATGAGAGCGGCAAACCCTTCATCGTAAAATACGGTGTGACGGCAGAAGAGCAAGCAAGGCTTAAGCTTCCCTGCGGCGGCCAGCTCCATGTGTTGTTGGAATTCATCGAAGCGACGGAGGCTAATAGGGCAATTTTTTCTCGTCTATTAAGTGATTTGGAAAACCACACGAAGGTAAGTCGTGTGGTTGATCTGGAAACGGGTAAAATTTCTGCCAACGACAATAGCAGCGACTCGCCGGTAATTATGAGCGAACATACCATGACTCATAGTCTCAGTCCCATGTATCGATTGTTATTGCTTGGCGCGGGAGATGTGGCAAAGTTCGTTGCCGAAATGGCCCTGGCATTGGAGTACGATGTGACTCTGTGTGATCCGCGGCCGAACTATCTCGATAACTGGCAAGTTGATGGTGTGGAGAAAACTTCTCGTTTGCCTGATGATGTTGTGCGTGAGCAATTTAGTAATCCCTATAGTGGTATTGTCGCGCTTGCCCACGATCCAAGAGTAGATGATATGGCATTAATGGAGGCGTTGAAGACTGACGCTTTCTATGTCGGAGCGATGGGGTCGGAGAGGACTTCTGCGGCGCGAAGAGAGAGACTGCCAGAGCTGGGCTTGAGTGAGGAAGAAATTGATCGCCTGCATGCGCCGATTGGATTGCAAATAAACAGCAAAACCCCGGCAGAAATAGCCATCTCGGTGATGGCTGAGATTACGTCTATTCGGCATAAACGCTAAGGGATTAAGAACCGAAGAAGGGTAGCTAGCGACCCTTCTTTACAACCGCTTTATCGACCAGCCCTATTGCTGTTTAATGGCCAGATCTTCGCCATTAGCATCCATCGACTCCAATCGTCTTGCCCCCGCTAGAATACCAATTATGCCGTAGTTGCCTTCATGGCAAGCATATTCGTAAATGGGCTCCTCCATTTTTGAAAGAGGGTAGGCGCCTGACCACTGAGCACTATACACAGAAGGATCATCGACGGTGAATCCGTATATAATTTTGTTATTGGCTTCACGCTTGAAGGTTTCAATAACCGTCAGATTCTCAGTAGGCGCGCCACGATAAGTGATCCATGGATTGTAGTTTCTGGTCTCAACGATCAAGGTGTCACCGTCCCAGCGACCAATGGAGTCTCCCATCCATTTTTGATGGACTGCCGAGGCTGGGCTACGCTCGTTCGTTATCCTGATAATGCGTGAATCGTGGGCCATTTCCACGATGATATTGACATAGCCTGGAGATTGCACAATCTGCATGTGGCTGTTGTACATAACCGGTGACATAACCGGCCCTGAGCTATTGCCGAAGGCTAGCAGACAGCGCTCACCGAGTCCGCGACCTTCGGGGCCAGCGTTGCGGTCGGGCTGACTGGCTCTGAGGTCGCGCATACGATCCTGGAAGCCTGCCACGTGCTCTGGAATACGACCGTTAGGTGGATCGATCACGGCTGAGGTTCTGAATTCGCCATCAATTGTGGGCAGAAACATACCACGATCGGTCCAGAACAGATCGTAGTTACCGACGGGAGGTAATGCCTCAAGTTTTGGGGCGGGACGGTTTGGGTCCAGGGGCTGATTGTCTTCTTCAATGGCCTGTTGTGCACGCTGCTCGAGCTCCAGTGCCTCCTGTTCGGAATAGGCCTGTTTGTTCCCCAGTTCACGAGGGCGTTCAAAGGGCATTACCGTGGCGTTCTTCCAGTTGCCTTGTAAATCAGGCACACCCCATTCGGTGCGAGGTGTCTGGAATTCCTGTGCAAAGGCGGCGCCAGTCGAGGCGAGGCTGAAGGCTATAGAAAGTGCGCTGCCTACGGCCAGTAAACGAATCTTCATGCTTCGTCTCCTTGTGGTATTAGTATCGATTAGTTTCTCTGACTTCTGATAATGAGTGGCAATAGATAAGCATTATCGAGTCAGGCTTTGCGGTATTCTAAGCCAATAGCCGCCGGTTTATGGTCACGAATTGTAACGATTTTCTGGATTTCTGGATTCACCTGTTGTCTCTCTGATTCGGCTTCCTGGTCCAGATCGGCAAGCAAAATTCTCTTCCAAATCCCGTTGCCAGAACGCCTCGCCAGACCGTGTAGGCAGTTTTTGCCGGAAGATCAAGAGGCGAGTGATGAGTGCTTGTCAGGCTAGGGAGTGCGCTGCAGAAAGCCCGGGAGTCTGAAATTGCTTAAATATTCTCCGACGCTCATCTCAAAAATAACATTAGGTTAACATCATAACTAATTGATTTAAATGTTATAAATATTTTTACTCCAGGGCGCTGCCTGCTCGATTTGTGTGGCAAGCTGTAGCAACAGAGAATCGGCTCCCCAGGCGCCGCTAAACATCACCCCGACAGGAATATTCTCTGCAGTTTGATGCAGGGGCATCGACATGCTGGGCTGGCCAGTGCCATTGTATAAAGCGGTAAAGCCACTGTAGGCCTTGAAGCGATTGGTGTACTGCTTCATGTCATCGCTGTTCATATCCAGCCAGCCGATTTTAGCGGGAATTTTACTGAGTACTGGCGAGATGATGATGTCGTATTGCTGATGAAACTCGCGCATCTGCTGTTCAGCCTTCTGTATTGTATCCCGGGCATCAAGATAGCTTGCCGCAGTAATTTGGCTGCCGTTTTTCGCCATAACTCTGGTAGATGCCTCGATGGGGCAGTCGTCCAGAGAAAGCTGTAGTTTTTCCAGGCGGGGGGCCACAGCTTGGTAGACATGCGTGTTAATCAGTTTGGACATGGCCGAGCTTACGCGGTAGTAGTCAACTGGATGGATGATTTCTTCGACACTATGCCCCAGGGATACGCAAAGCTGTGCCGCTTTTTCCACGCCCTTGATACAGTCCTGATCAATCTCCTGCCCCATGGGATGGGTGATTTGAATTCCTATACGTAATTGGGGAACATCGGCTTCGCGTGCATCATAGAATGATGCTGGCGAGGGGGGCAGGGCGAACAGATTGGGTTTAGTTAATCTAATCAGGTCCAGAAATGCGGCGCTGTCTCTTACCGTTTGACTTACCACATGACCGACGCTCAATCCGCCCCAACAATCTGCCAGTGTATTCTCAATAACAGTCAAACCGCGGCTGGGTTTGAGACCGAATACACCGCAGCAGGCTGCAGGTATGCGAATCGATCCGCCACCGTCGGCGGCATGGGCAACGGGAACTATTCCAGCGGCTACTGCCGCTGCCGCTCCTCCGCTGGATCCTCCTGTGGAGTAAGCCGTATTCCAGGGATTGCGGCAGGAAGCATTGGCGTGTGGTTCTGTGGTCAGGGTAACACCAAATTCCGGTGTAGTAGTCTTGCCAATAACGATGAGGCCGGCATCGAGGAATTTGCGCACTATACTGGAATTATGCTCGGCTATGTAACCGTCGAAGAGTCGGCTTCCAAAGGAGACAGGTAATCCTTTTACCATGCTGAGATCTTTAATTAGAAAGGGAATACCTGCTAGCTTACTCTGTTCCAGCAGTTCAGGGTTTGCATCAACTGCCTTAGCCTGTTCAAGTCCTTCCTCAAAATTTTCATGCACGATGGCATTAATGGAAGGGTTGATTCGCCGTGCTTGCTCGACTGCGCAGGAGTTAACTTCTTGCGATGAAAAATCCTTGTTGCGAATGCCCTCGGCCAGTTCGATGGCATCCATAGCCATGTAATCAGAGTTATCTAACATGGAGCTGGTTTACCTGCGATTGAAATTCCTGAAGAATCTGGATTATTATACGCCATCATCTCGGCTGACCAGAGATAGACTGTCAGAATCGTCGTCATCATCGAAATCTTCTTCACTGCCAGTTTTGCCTTCGGATAATTGGATGCGCAGGCGTAAATTATTTTTGGAGTCGGCATTCTTAATAGCCTCTTCGAAGCTAATCTTTCCGCTGGCGTATAAGTCGAATAGCGCCGAGTCGAAGGTCTTCATGCCTTGCTCCTCGCTCTTCTCCATCACCTCTTTAATTTCCAGTACCTTGCCTTGTTTAATCAGGTCGCAGACACGCGGCGAGCCTAATAATATTTCAATGGCTGCAATCCGCTTGCCATCAATGCTGGGGATAAGTCGCTGTGAGACAAAACCCTGTAAATTAAGGGATAGATCCATGAATAGCTGCTGGTGACGCTCTTCCGGGAAGAAGTTGATGATACGATCCAGAGCCTGGTTGGCATTGTTGGCGTGCAAGGTAGACAGGCATAGATGTCCGGTTTCTGCGAATGCCAGTGCATGTTCCATTGTTTCCCGGCTTCGAATCTCGCCAATAAGAATAACATCAGGGGCTTGTCGTAATGCGTTCTGTAGAGCCTCTTCGTAGCTATTAGTATCGATACCAATTTCACGTTGGTTTAAGATAGATTTCTGATGAGGATGTATGAATTCGATTGGATCTTCGATAGTAATAATATGGCCTTCACTGTTTTTGTTGCGGTGATCAATAAGAGCCGCCAGAGAAGTGGATTTACCGGAACCGGTTCCGCCTACAAAAAGAACAATGCCACGCTTCTGCATTACCAGATCGTTTAAGATGGGGGGTATCCCCAGAGAAGAAGCGCTAGGAATTTCGGTTTTAATATTACGTGCAACGAGGGCTACTTCGCCACGTTGCTTAAAGATATTTACCCGGAAGCGCCCAATGTCTGAATTAGAAATCGCTAGGTTCATTTCTGGATTCTTTTCGAAATCCCTGATTTGCTCTTCGCTCATAATTTGATAGGCGATATTTTTAACCATGCCTTTGGGAAGCTTTTTATCGAGCAGAGGAATTAGCTTGCCGTATGCCTTAATACTGGGTGGTGCCCCGGTGGTCAAAAACAGGTCCGAGCCATCTTTCTCGATCATCATTTTCAGTAAATCATTAAATCCCATAGTTGTAGTCCTGCGAAATATTTCCTGGATTATTTGATGGGTGTGCCACTCAGCTTGATAGCCTAATAAGGTCTCAGTGAAATGCGGTGGAGCTAAAACCGGCGTTCGGTGTACCAGCCTACTTCCTTCGCCGATTCATCAACTTTATTGGTTACGTCGAGTATAAGCGTGAACAATGCCATTCGCACTAATACCCCGTTGTCCGTTTGTCGGAAGATGGCCAGATTCGGGTGTTGGTTGAGATCATTGTCCAACTCGTTGGCATCTTCTCTCGAATCTCTTGGAAGTGGGTGCATGATTACTGTGTTGGGCTGACAATTGCGGGTATAAATGGCTTGATTTAGCCGGAATCTGCCGCGATAAATATCTGCCTCCAGCTTGTTGGTGAAACGTTCTTCCTGGATACGGGTTAGATAAACTGTATCGTTGTCCATCAGACCCGCTTCCATATCTTCGGTTTCGATTACTTGATGTCCAGCCGCCTTCAGCTCGGAAACAATTTCCACCGGCATTCGAAGTTCATTTGGCGTAATCAAGGTGAAGGTTATATTTTTGTACAAAAGAAGCAGTTGAGAGAGGGAGTGAACCGTTCGGCCATGTTTGAGATCACCCACCATGGCGATACTCATGCCGTCGATTTCCCTGTCCTTGGAGTGCAGTTCCTTCTTTATTGTGTACAAATCCAGCAGCGCCTGAGAGGGGTGTTCATTCGGACCGTCGCCGCCATTGATTACAGGAACGCGGCTGGCCTTGGCAAATTCGCTGACCGAGCCGGGTTGAGGGTGGCGCATTACAATAATATCGCTGTAGCCGCTGATTACGCGAGCCGTGTCATACAGAGATTCACCCTTTGAGATGGAGGAGGATTTTAAGTCGGTAGTTTCTCTGACATGGCCGCCCAGCAAGTTAAAGGCACAGCCGAAGCTGACACGGGTTCGCGTGCTGGGCTCGAAGAACATATTGCCGAGGATAGCGCCATCGAGTACCTTGCTGACCCGTTCGCGATGGGCATAGGGTTCCATACTATCAGCGACCTGAAAAAGCCTGTCTATATCGGCTCTTTCAAATTGCTTTACGCTAAGTATATGGGCGCCGCGAAAATTCATGAATTACTACTTTGTATTGTTTGTTTCTATTATTTCTAAGCTTTTGCTGTGCTGGATTGGTCTAATCGACCCAAAACACACTGATACTACTACAAATGGGCATTTGGAAGGAATTGTTAAGTGGATAATGGCATCACAGATTGATATCGCCGCCCCAGCCACCGGGATAGCAAAAGCCTGACGTATAGCGAGCTGGAAACGGCTATAATCGACCAGCAACGGCGTGGATGGGGTAGTAAATGTCTGGAAAAACAATCTATTGGTACGATTTTGAAACCTTCGGCATAAACCCGCGGCGGGACCGGGCCGCGCAATTCGCCGGAATTCGTACCGATGAGCAGTTGAATATCATTGGCGAACCTTTGCGCATGTACTGCAAGCCTGCGGATGACTTTCTACCGGATCCAATGGCTTGTTTAATTACTGGAATCACACCGCAAAAAGCGCTCGAGGACGGTGTTTGTGAAGCGGAATTTATTGCTCGCATTCATCAGCAGTTTACGATCCCTGGTACCTGTGTTGCCGGTTATAACAGCATTCGCTTTGATGATGAGCTAACGCGACAGTTATTGTATCGCAATTTCTACGATCCCTATGAGCGCGAGTGGAAAAACGGGAACTCCCGCTGGGATATTATCGATATGCTGCGCTTGTGTGCCGCTACCCGTCCAGAAGGGATTAACTGGCCAACAAAAGAAGATGGTAGCAACAGCTTCAGATTGGATCAGCTGAGTGTCGCTAATGGTATTGAGCATGCCGATGCTCACGATGCACTTGCTGATGTGATTGCCACCATCGAGATCGCCAAGCTAATTAAAACGAAGCAACCGAAACTTTTTGAATACGTCTATAAACTTAGAAATAAGAGGGCAGTGCTGTCCGAGATAGACATGATAACTCGCAAGCCTTTATTACATGTCTCGATGATGTATCCGGCAAAACGCGGATGTCTCGCTCTGGTTATGCCGATCTGTGAACACCCGACTAATAAAAATGGGATTATCGTCTATGACCTGCGAGAGGATCCGGATAGCTGGCAGGACTTGACTGTTGAGCAAATCAGGTCAGCGCTGTATACCCCGGCAATTGAGTTGCCCGAGGGCGCTCACAGAATTCCATTAAAAACCCTGCATGTAAACAAATGTCCGATAATCACTTCACCTTCGGTTTTAGATCCTGCCAGGGCCGAGCTTTATGAGATAGATATGGCTCTTTGCAAGAAGCATTGGGAGTCTTTGCAGGGGAATAATGAATTAGCTGGAAAACTCGGCAAGGTATTCAGTGAAGAGCACTCACAGAGTGAAGTCGATCCTGATTTCATGATTTATAGTGGGGGATTTTTCTCGGAGAATGATCGTAGTTTGATGGCTATGGTCAGGGCAGCCAAAGTCGTGGATCTGGGCAGATTAGATCTGCCATTCAAGGATAGTCGACTGAATGAAATGCTATTTCGATACAGGGCAAGAAACTACAAAGAGACCTTAAGCAAGAGCGAATTGCTTGAGTGGGAAAAATTTAGACAACAACGAGTAGGTGATGCATCGGCGCTGCATCGGTATAAAGAAAGTTATCGGGAAGCTGTGCAAAAAGCGAAACTATTGGCTGAGGGTGAAGGGAATGCAAGGAATGAAGTCGTATTCAAGAGCCTGGATGAATACGAGGCTTCTCTCGCGGTGAAGGTATAGAGCCAGCAAGCCGATGTCTGTAAATATTCCTCTGTTATGCTCTGGGCGCTCAAGGAAGTACACAATATTCGGCAAACAAGATAGAATCCTGTTGCTTGAAATCAGGCATAGGCTCGACATATTGTGAGCCCCATAACTAGCAGATAAAAGAACCAAGATAAAAGAACAGTCTAATGGATCAGTTTAAAGATATCAGACCTTACCATGATGAAGAGATTCGTCTGGTGTTGGACAAGCTGATTACCAATCCGGAATTTCTGGCAAGCATCGCCAGTTTCTATGCGCCGAGGCTGGCGCGCCTGCTTCCTGCCATCATGCGAGGCGTTGCCCAGAAAAAACTTAAAGGTCAGCTTGAATCTGTAGACAGCGTAGCCACTATGCAGGATGTAATCGCCGGCTACATGGATAAGATGATCGAAGACACAGTGACTGATTTGACGCATTCTGGTATTGAAAATTTACAAAAAGGCAAAAGTTATCTGTTCATTAGTAATCATCGTGATATAGCTATGGATCCGGCCTTCGTCAACTACACGCTATATCACGCGGGTTACGAGACACTGAGAATAGCAATTGGCGACAATTTGCTGAAAAAGCCGTTTGTGTCGGATCTTATGCGTTTAAATAAGAGTTTTATTGTTAGGCGCTCTTTGAAAGGAAGGGAGTTATTACAAGCACTAACCCTCTTGTCATCTTATATCCATCATTGCATAGAGAATAATCATAATGTGTGGATTGCCCAGCGTGAGGGCAGGGCTAAGGATGGTATTGATAAAACAGATCCAGCATTACTAAAAATGTTGGCTATGAATCAGCGCAAGATTCCACTGCATGAAAATTTGTCTCAGCTTCATATTGTGCCGGTTACTATTTCTTATGAATATGACGCATGTGATGTATTGAAGGCTGAAGAACTGTATCAGCTTGAATCGTCAGGTAGCTTCACTAAGACCGAGAAGAGCGATATCGAAAGTATCGTCGCTGGCATGATTGGATTTAAAGGCGATGTGCACGTAGCTTTTGGTAAAGAGATAGAGACACGCAGCGAAAATCCAGAAGGAATAGCAAAAGAAATTGACGAACAAATTCTTAAAAATTATCAACTGAGAGATAGTAACTATCTTGCGTTACAACAATTGATAAAGGATGGTTTTTTGCCTTTGGAGAAATTTAGTAAAGCATTAGATGATCATAAAATAAAAAAATCATCGCGAAAAATATTTGAAAAACGACTGAAAAAAGTGGACCCAAAGTTGCATAAGCACTATCTATATAGCTATGCCAATCCAGTAATAAATCGCTTTCAGTCGTAGCTTCTTCTCATCGAGTTAGCCCTTGTTATCGACTATAATAGTTTTTTGATTGCGTTAAGTAAGCGCAGACTTAATTCTTGCCTAGCTTCGCGTTCAAGAGGGCCGAGGCAATAACTCTCTAACTCAATTTCCAGGGCGTGCTTCGCACTATCTTTTGTTTCAGGCTTTGATTGTCCGAAGCCACTCTTTAGTTGTTGCAGTTGGATTTGCATGCGTTGAGCTTGATCTTGCGCGGGAGTCTCGATGTTAGCCTTGATTTCTGTCTGGATACACAATGACCGGAGGTCGGATTCGTTCTGCTGTGCCAGCTTGCGAATTGAGCCGAGTGATTGCGCTTTTAGCACACGATTTATTCTTTCTTTGAGAGCCGAATCGAATTTGGCGCTGCCGCTTGACTCCATGTTTTCCCATGCTGACTGGTCTATCTTTTTCTGCACATCCAGAAATTGTAATTCGTCTTTTGTGTCAAGTAATTCGAGTTCAATCCTGTCAAGGAAATCAGCCTTTTCCAAGACGATTTTCTTCAACTGTTGCTGCTTTTTATCAGGTAACATCTTGTACCTGGAGTCGATCCTGCGCTTCAGCGCGTTAAATTGATCGAGCAGGCGTCCTCGTTGCTGCTTTAGGCGCGGGTCCAGAGCATTAGAGAATTTTTGAGCCAAATCCTGATATTCGTTGCGAGATTTTCGGAAGCTATCATCATCAAACTGGAACAACGATTCCATCGATTGTAGAATTTTTGCCAGATCTTGCTCCGCCTGCTTCAGGTTTTCTCTTACTTCATTTGAAGCATCATTTCGTTTCTCAAATATTTTGTCGCAAGCTGCTCTGAATTCAAGCCAATATTTATTGTCTTCTTTATAAGATGTCTGGCCAATTATTTTCCACTCTTGCTGTAATCGTTTCGCCTCATTCATCGCCTGTTTATTGTCCTCCAGAGTAGTCAATGCCTGTGCTTGTGCAATAAGGAGAAGCTTTTGATTGGCGTTAACGTGCAACGAGTTCTTTCTTATTTTTCGAAATTCATTAATTGCTGCGTAAAAGCGTTTTTGCAAACCCTTTATTTTTGCTTGTTCAATTGGCGCAAAGTGCTTCCAGTCCTTCTCGGCAGTATTAAGTAGTTTGTTTATATCGGTGGTATCCAGCTTATATTCAGGCTTTTCCTTTTCCTTGCCGTTTTCTTCATCCTTCGAGCTTTGTTGAGATCCTTCTTTCAATTCGTTCTGTAATTCATCCTCTTGGGTGCTTTCGCCTTGCTCATTGATCGCGTTATCGACCAGTTCAGTGCTTTGATTATTTCCTTCTTGCAAGGATTTTAGTTCGGCTTCCAGCGCGTCACAGATTCGACGACGCTGTTCAAAATTATCTGCCATCAATTGTTTTCGCTGCTTGAAGTGCTCTTTACAGGGCTCATAAGCTTCATCTGAAAGTTTTTTAAACTTTTTCCAGAGTGATTCATTGTGATTGGAACGGCCTAGAGATTTCCATTCCTTATGCATCTTGCTGATGTATTTTGATCTATCCCCAGCTTGCATTTTTGAACCGATCAGGTGCTCCAGTTGCGTGATCAGTTCTTTCTTTTTTTCGGTTGCGGCAAAAGTTTTCCAGTCCCGCAACTCGATCAGTTTAGCTTTGTAGATATTTGTCTGTTTCTGTAAAATTTCCCGAACTCTATTGCTGGTGTTGCTTATGTTGCCTTGAATTTTGTCCCAGAATTGCATCGCTCTTTCAGAGCTGCCATCTTCGAGAGCTTGCTTCAGGGACTCCAACAAGACTTCGGTGGCCTGCTTTGTCTTTTCCTGATATTCAATATTCTTTTCCAGTTGGTCGGCTACCAACTGCTTCAGCTTCTCAGCTCGATCGTGTAGGTCTGTTTCCAACTTTTCTGTATTACTCAGCAGTTTATTCAAGATGCTTCGAAATTCGTACAATCGAATGGTGTTCTTGTAACTGAGCTTTGGAAATTCCTGTTCTAATGCAGGTAGTTCTTTTTTGGCATCGAGAGGAGGTTTGGCAGGGGTTTTGACAAGGGGGGGCGCGGCAGGTTTTTCATTGCCTGGCACAGATTTTTCATCACCTTTCTCAAGCGTGGGTGCCGCTGAATTATTTTTGCCCGCCTTAGGTGTTGCTTTTTCCTTGATGTCAGTTTTTTCTTCGACGGCTTTTTTTGGCTCGCTCAAGCGCTGATCTATCACCTTAAATACTGTTTTGTCTTTGCCTCGTACTTTTTCACGAATTTCTGCAAGCAGTTCTGTGTCCTCAATTTTGAGTGCGGCGCTTTTTCGGACATGGACGCTACTGGCATACAAGCATAGATCGGCGAGATCTTCTGCCTGTTCTATCATAGAGACGGTTTCGCTGCCTGTTGCCTTGCATTTGCTTATTAGGGCGATTTGCTTTACCGCAGGTCCAGATAAATCTTTTAGCTGTGAAAGCCGCTGTTGTTGGTTGAGACTGGCATCGAATGTGCCGGCTAGTATCCGACAGCTTTGCTGTAAGGCGCTGTCTTTCACCGGAGTTTTTTCGTTTAGTAAGTTCTTTAGTTCATTCAGATCGGTGAGCAACATGATCGCGCTACAACGTACTTCGATATGCTCATCGTTGTGGGCAATACGAATCAGGGTTTGCTGGATGGCGCTGTCGCTACTATCCAGTTTTTCAAGCGTGCGCAGTCGCGTCCCGAGATCTTGACTCTCCCAAGTGCTATCGAAGGTGTTTACTATTTTTTTATCGGAGGCTGTTGCCATGTACTACAAACCGGCTATTTTTAGTATCAATACAGAAAACTTTATTCTAGCAGCGAGGGCTAAGTGTAACAGAAGTTGTTTGCAACGAAATAGCAAAGAATTCATCGGTCTGTGTATGACATTTTCAGGGTCATATAGCCCCCAGATGCTATAATTTGTAGCTTGTTTGTTACCACTGATACGAAATAGCTTTAAGGATCCTCCTAAATGTTGGCAGATGATGTAAAAAATACTATTCAGTCTGCCTATCGCCAACTTCTCAAGTCCCGTGAATTGACGCCTCGCTATGGCCAGAGGCAAATGATCGCCGAAATTGCCAATACACTCTCCGTGTTGGCCAGTGATGACCACAACGAGCCCCCAGTATGCGTGATAGAGGCAGGTACTGGTACCGGTAAAACTATGGCCTATGTGCTTGCTGTATTGCCACTAGCGAAGGCCCTTGATTACAAGGTTGTTATTGCCACCGCCACCGTAGCCCTGCAGGAACAAGTGGTGCTGAAGGACCTGCCCGAAATTCTCGCAGGCAGCGATCTCAGCTTTAGCTACTCTCTTGCCAAGGGGCGGGGTCGTTATCTGTGCCTGTCCAAACTGGATATGCTGCTACGGGGCAGTGATAGCATGCAGGCGATGATGGATTTGTACGGGGAAGAGCTGGATGACCCAAACGATGGCGATCATGCCCTGTATGAGAATATGCTGGACGAACTCAGTGCGGGTAACTGGAAGGGGGATCGAGACGACTGGAAAGATCCTATTTCAGATATCAATTGGAAGCCGGTTACGGTGGATAATACGCAGTGCATGGGGGTAAAGTGCAGCCATTTTCGAAACTGTTGCTTTTATCAGGCACGTGATTCGATGGATAAGGCAGATTGTATCGTCAGCAATCATGATTTGGTTTTGGCAGATTTGGCCCTTGGTGGTGGTGTGATATTGCCGGAACCACAAAAATGTATCTATATTTTTGACGAAGCGCATCATCTGCCACTGAAGAGCAATAACCATTTCTCTTCATTCACCCGAATAAAAGCCAGCAACAGCTGGTTAGAACGTAGCGATGCCATGCTGCTGCGTTTGCTCAAAGATGAATTTATCGATAGTAGCCAGCAGAAGTCCCTGCAAAAAGTGATTGCCGCTACTCGAGAGCAATTGGACCACTGCTGGTTGCTGCTGGAGCAGATACTGGAATCCGTGGAGAGGGTTGATAGTTATGAGAACCGGGCTCAGCATGCATTCAAGCTGGGACTTGTACCCCAGGAGATACAGGCCGTTGCAGCGAATCTAGGCAATCAGTTTGCGCGCATAGCCTCTGGATTCCAGGACATTAGCGAAGATTTGAAAGAGGCCATGGAAGACGGTGGTGACGTCAAACGAAGGCAATTGGCCGAACAATGGTTTCCGCTGATTGGCAGTCAGTCGAAACGTGCTGAGGGGAATTTGCAATTGTGGCTAAGCTACGCCAGCACAGATCCTCAAGGGAAGGCTCCCTATGCGCGTTGGCTCAGCTTCAACGATAATGAGAATTTTTCTGATATTGGGCTGTCATCAAGTCCGGTACTGGCGGCTGATAATTTGCAGCAGCGGCTCTGGCAAAACTGTGCCGGGGCAGTGCTTACCTCGGCAACTTTATCTGCATTGGGTCAATTCAGTATGCTGAAAATGCGTGCTGGTCTTCCGGAGCACACGCGCTATTTGAGTATTTTGAGTCCCTTCGATTTTGCTGGATCGGCGCGACTGGTGGTGCCGCGGATGCATTGCGATCCATCTGATTACGAGAAGCATACTGCGCTAATTGTTAAGGCCTTGCCGCATTTAGTGGACAAAGAGGCGGGCGCGTTGATGTTATTTTCCAGTCGTCGTCAGATGTTGGATGTAATGCAGAGGATGCCAGATGATTGGCGCGGGCTTATTCTTTGTCAGGATGATTATCAGAAATCGCAGTTGCTAAAATATCATCGGCAACGGGTGGACAAAGGCGAGGGTAGCGTGATTTTTGGTCTCTCAAGCTTTGCCGAGGGAGTCGATTTGCCCGGCAAGTATTGCACCCATGTACTAATCGCCAAAATTCCTTTCGCGGTACCGAACGATCCCATCGAGATGACATTATCGGATTGGATAGAACAGCAGGGCTTAAATCCTTTCATGACTCTGGCCGTGCCGGATGCCGCGTTCAGATTAGTGCAGGCGAGTGGCAGATTGCTGCGTAATGAAAGCGATACAGGGCAAATAACTCTTTTTGATGAAAGAATCGTAAACCGCCGTTATGGGAAAACCATTCTGGATTCAATGCCGCCTTATAGGCGTGAGATATTTCAGAGCGAGATCGAGTTGCTCGACTAGTGTTTGAATGGGCTTTGGCTGAATTTTGTCTGCCGGGTTTCACTTGCGGCGATTTTTAAGATGAGTAAAGAAGTAGCCAGCGGCTGCACCGATCACCCCTCCGCTGAGACTGCCGAAAAGAATGCTGCCCAGAACTGGACCCAAACCCACGCCGATGATCAATCCGACAGTAATACAAAGCGCGTAGGTTCCTTGTTGTGAATTATTTTTGCTCTTCTTTGACATATTAATGTCTCCGGCAAGTGTGGACTGTTCTGTTAAACTCAGGTATCAGTTTACACGTCTAATGGAATATATCAGCGTGCTTAAGCGTGAAAATCCGCTTGGTTCGATAGCAACACTGCCTATTGTATCTGCCACATTCAGGCCTTCAACGACCTTTCCTATGACGGTATGCTTTCCGCTTAGCCAGGGAGCCTCTTCAAGGCTGATAAAAAATTCCGGCCCATTAGTGTTGGGGCCAGAATTAGCCATGGCAAGCACGCCTCTGCTGACTTTTCTGCTGCTAAATTTGGAGTTATAGCGATAACCTTGGTTTTCATAGACGGCCTTTACGCTAAGCTGCTGCAACTGGACAAGCACTTCTTCCTGTCGCGCGAGGAGGGTGGATGGGTTGTCTATCCCCATCTTTGTATACAGCGGCTTTAGGATTTCAGTGTCGAAGTCAGACTTGGCCCCGATGTTAAGCATCTCATTAAAGGAACCATCCGGGTTGATGGCCGGTAATCGATCCAGCCCCAGGTAATCGGCGTTGATTTCATCTGCGAGTAACTCAGCGGGTGCGCCTTGGGGATGATAGGCAGGACTCCCTGCCTGTATCACAAATCCAGGGTCGACTCGATGAAAGCGCATGCCGTTAAAATAACGTGGGGTGTAGCGGGCACCGGATTCAGCGTCGACAATTTCAATTTCACCCTCTGCCAGGGCAATAAAGTTGGCTGTATTTTTTGGCGCTTCGGCGGGAAACAATTCCAGATAGATCTCTCCCTGAGAGGTGTTAAGTAGCAGTAAGGGATTCTGTGGATCTTCCATCGCTAATTGAGCGGATGCAGCATCGGCGAAAACGCTGTTGTCAGTCGTCATTAGCAGCAGGGCTAAAGACAGGACAAGCTTAAAGGATGAGGCTGGCAGGAGGCGGGTCATTGCAGTAATTGATGATCGGCGGGCAGATTTTTCGAAATCCAGATTGCCAGCTTATGTCGCATGTTTTGTACATTTTCATCCTGACTGGCAAGAGCCTGAATGACTTTGTCTTTTACCAGCAGTAAATAGATGGCGCGAACCCTTATGTCAGCATGATCGGTGTTATCAAACGCCCCGGCGCCACGGGCCTCAAAATACCGAGAGCCAACTCGGATGGCTTCCTTGAGTAGTTCACCTTCATTCTTGATTTTTTTCATTGGCGTTAAATTTGATGAGCCTGTAAAGATTGTATGGTTAAACTGTTCAGCCTTGCAATATCGAATGGCAAGAAAAGTAGAATGGGACCTGCTCGGCGAGAGCGGCCCTGTAATTAATTCAGCTTTTAGACTGATAACGCGTCAGATCATTTTCTGTGTCCACGTCCTGCAAAATGCCCGGATCATCCACCGCCATCCTCAATACCGACTCGGGGCGGCTGGCGATGATAGACTTTCCTCCGGAATCTCCCTGTAACTGCCTGAGTTGATTAAAATATTTCTTTCCGAACGCGACCGGGTTTCCGGCTTGTGATTGATAGGTGGGGATTAGTATTTTCTCGCCAGTGAGCCGTGCCGCGATTTTGGCGTAGGTGTCCACGGTAATGAAGGGCATATCTGCAAGGCAGACAAGACAGCCGGTCCAGCCTTCTATTTGCTGTGCCGCAAAGGAGAGGGTAGCTCCCATTCCGTGCTCGGCCTGCTCGAACAGAAGAATACCAGTGGAATATTTCGCCAGCGCCGGCGCTATTTCAGGACGGCTTACGATCAGCACCGAAGGAATGGCCGCACTGACGTTTTGCAGGGTCTGTTGAAATACCGTATTGCCATTATCAAGCTTCGCCAGCAGTTTGCTACTGCCAAAGCGATGACTGAATCCTGCGGCCAGAATGATAGCGCCGATAGTGTCAGGCATGACGAGGAGTAAAAACGGCGGCGGCGAAGGACGGCAGTCCTATGCTTGGTCTAGTGCAGAATTTTTCTAGTCTTGGGCCGAGGATCAGCCTCCTGTTGATTGATTTCAACAACAAAACTCTCCCTTTTTGTGTTTTTAGACGTTGATGGTTGGCTATCTGCAGGCGCTCTGCGCGTTGGCTCAAGCGGCTCGGTTGTAGTATCCCTTTGCGCATTGAGTTGTTGTGCTTCCAGCATGGCTTCTAATTGAGCTTCCATTTGGCTCTCCATCTGGTTTTCCAGCTGAGCTTTGATCTGATCGCTCAAGTGCCGACGCAGCCGGTTCACAACGTTTGTCATAACTTCAATCGTCTGACTAAGTTGATCGAGCGTAACCAGCGTGCGCTGTGGATCGTCTTCCGTGTACTTCTTGTCGTTCATTTAATTACTCCTGTCAGCAGGCCGGCCCAGGAAGCCGTGCCGTCACTAGGTCTCAATCCCAGGTTAAAGCACCGCCGGTTTGATACTCAATTACTCGGGTTTCGAAAAAGTTCTTTTCTTTGCGCAAATCCATGATTTCAGACATCCATGGGAATGGGTTCTGCACGTTTTTGAATTGTTCCGGCAGCCCAATCTGAACCAGGCGACGGTTGGCAATAAATTGCAAATACTCTTCCATCATGGCGGCGTTCATGCCCAGCACGCCGCGAGGCATGGTGTCTCTGGCGTATTCAATTTCCAGTTGCGTGGCCTGCAAGATCATCTGAGTGGCTTGCTCTCGCATCCCGTCAGTCCAAAGTTGCGGATTCTCCAACTTGATCTGATTAATCATGTCGATACCAAAATTTAAATGCATGGATTCATCGCGCAAAATATATTGAAATTGCTCAGATGTTCCGGTCATCTTATTGCGTCTACCCATGGATAATATTTGCGTGAAGCCGCAGTAGAAGAAAATACCTTCCAGGCAGCAATAGAATGCAATCAGGTTTTTGAGCAGGGCCTGATCGTTTTCAATAGAGCCGGTTTCAAATTTCGGGTCGCTAAGTTCTTGTGTGTATTTAAGGCCCCATGATGCTTTCTTGGCTACCGAGGGTACCTCATGATACATATTGAAAATTGCCCCCTCGTCCATAGACAATGATTCAATACAATATTGGTAGGCATGGGTATGGATAGCTTCTTCAAAAGCCTGGCGTAGAATATATTGCCGACACTCGGGGTTGGTAATCAAGCGATAAACCGCCAATACCAGATTGTTCGCTACGAGAGAGTCGGCGGTTGCGAAGAAGCCAAGGTTGCGCTGGACTATCAAGCGTTCGTCGTCGGTCAGTCCATTCGGGTTTTTCCACAGCGCAATGTCTGCATTCATGTTGATTTCTTGCGGCATCCAATGGTTGGCGCAACCATCCAAATATTTTTGCCATGCCCAATCGTATTTGAAGGGCACCAATTGATTTAAATCGGCTCGACAGTTAATCATGCGCTTGTCGTCAACCTTGACGCGCATCGCTGCGCCTTCAAGCTCTTCCTCGCCCACAGTAATGTCCAGATTTTCCAATTCATCTATGGCTTGTTGCAGCGCAGTAGCGTTTAGTCGCTCATCTGCGGCGGCAACTGTGGATTGGATATTGGCAAGTTGCGCGCTAACGCTAGTGGCTATCTCTGCATTAACAGGTTTTTTCTCGCTTACTTCAACCACAGGCGTAGTACTATCCTCTTGGTCAAATTCATCCCATGACAGCATAGTTGTTCCCCGGCACTTTTTTATTGTTCACTAATGTAATTTGTCTCATCGATCTTTTTGAGTTCTCGTTAACTCTCTCGTAGTTTGGCGGCCGTTACTGACACGCTTCGCAATCCGGATCATCCAGCGAGCAAGCCATCGGGACGGCTGCTGCCTGGTTTGATACCTTATTGAGGCTATTGTCGGAAACCGTGGACTTCTCGGTTGTCGTCGCCGCCAGGGCTCTTAAGTAATAAGTCGTTTTCAGGCCCCTTAACCAGGCCATACGATAGGTGATATCCAGCTTCTTGCCGTTGGCGCCTGCCACATACAGATTGAGTGATTGCGCCTGATCAATCCATTTTTGCCTGCGACTGGCCGCATCCACTAACCAGCGAGGTTCTATTTCAAATGCTGTCGCATAGATATGTTTGATTTCATCAGGTACGCGGTCAATCTTCTGCACACTGCCTTCGTAGTATTTCAGGTCGTTAACCATGACACTGTCCCACAAATTCGCTGCCTTTAGATCACGAACCAGGAAGGGATTTACCACCGTAAATTCACCTGAAAGATTAGATTTAACGTACAGGTTTTGATAGGTGGGCTCGATAGATTGAGAGACGCCACTGATGTTCGCGATAGTCGCTGTTGGTGCGATCGCAAGAACATTGGAATTACGCATGCCAACCTTTTTGATACGATCTCGCAAACTATCCCAGTCCAGTCGCTGCTGCAGATTAACTTCCAGGTAATCTGCTCCGCGTTCTTCCTGTAGCATCTTTAAGGAATCGATTGGCAAAATACCTTGATCCCAGAGAGAGCCTGGAAAGGATTCATAGCGGCCGCGTTCTTCCGCCAAATTGGTCGAGGCCTGAATGGCGTAGTAGCTGATTATTTCCATAGAGATATCGGCGAATTCCACGGCTTGATCAGAGGAATAGGGAATGCGCTGAGCATACAGGGCATCCTGAAAGCCCATAATACCCATGCCGATTGGCCGGTGTTTCAGATTTGAAGTCTTTGCCTGTGGCACGGAGTAGTAATTGATATCAATGACATTATCCAGCATGCGAACAGCCGTGGTAATAGTCGACTTCAGCTTGTCTTGATTGAGGCCGTTCTCAGTGGTGTGATTAAGTAGATTCACAGAGCCCAGATTACAGACAGCAATTTCATCCTTGCTGGTGTTGAGGGTAATTTCTGTGCACAGATTGGAAGAATGAATGGCGCCAACATGCTGCTGAGGTGAGCGTACATTGCATGAATCCTTGAAGGTAATCCATGGATGACCGGTTTCGAATAGCATCGAGATCATCTTGCGCCACAGGTCACTGGCTTTGAGAGTCTTGTAAACATCGATCTCACCAGCGGCCGCCTTGCGTTCGTATTCTTCGTAGGCAGTTTCAAATGCTCTGCCATGCAGGTCGTGTAAATCGGGCACATTGTTAGGTGAGAACAGCGTCCAGTTCTGGTCGTTGAATACGCGCTTCATAAACAGATCGGGGATCCAGTTAGCCGTATTCATATCATGGGCACGACGACGTTCGTCGCCTGTGTTTTTGCGCAGTTCCAGAAATTCCTCGATGTCCAAATGCCAGGTTTCTAAATAAGAACACACGGCCCCTTTTCGTTTGCCTCCCTGATTAACGGCTACGGCTGTATCGTTAACTACCTTAAGAAATGGAACGATGCCTTGCGACTTGCCATTAGTGCCTTTGATATGTGCCCCTAAAGCCCGCACCGGAGTCCAGTCATTGCCAAGTCCGCCGGCCCACTTCGAAAGCATGGCATTGTCCCTGATCGCAGAGTAAATGCCGTACAGGTCATCCGGTACCGTGGTTAGGAAACAGGAGGAAAGTTGCGGACGTAAGGTGCCGGAATTGAATAGCTGGGGTGTCGAAACCATATAATCGAAACTGGAGATCAAGTTATAAAACTCGATGGCTCTCTGTTCGCGGTTTTCTTCGTTAGATGCCAGACCCATTGCTACTCGCATATAGAAAACTTGCGGCAGTTCGAAGCGAACACCATTGCTGTGAATGAAGTAGCGGTCGTATAAAGTTTGCAGACCCAGATAGGTAAATTGCTGATCCCGATCAGCTTGCAGGGCTTCGCCCAGTACGCCGAGATCAAATTCAAGCAGGTGGGGGGAGAGCAAGCCTAGCTCAACTCCTTTTTCGATATAAGGTTTTAGCGTAGCTGCATAGCGGTAATGCATCTCCGACTGTGTGGCCGATTCTGCTATGCCTAAAAATCCCAGTGCTTCAGAACGTACCGTATCCATTAGCAAGCGTGCAGTAACGTAAGAGTAATTAGGATCCTTCTCCACCATGGTGCGAGCAGTCATAACCAGCGAGGTTCTGACATCTTCCATTTTCACACCGGGGTAAAGGTTCTTTAAAGTTTCTGTATAAATCGAGTCGGCTGATACGCCTTCCAGGCCTTCGCAGGCTTCATCGATAACGGTTTGTAAGCGTTGTGTGTCCAGCGGACCGGTCTCGCCATTATCCAGAATAACGGAAATCGCTGGATGCGTTGCTTGCTCAGAAGCCTGTTTTTGCTGCCTGATACGGGTGTGCTCGGCGCGATAAATCACATAGCTTCTGGCGATTTTATGCTCACCAGTACGCATCAGTGCCAGTTCTACCTGGTCCTGAATATCCTCAATATGAATAGTGCCGCCGGATGGCATGCGACGACGGAAGATCTGGCTTATCTGATTGCCCAACTGCGCAACTGATTCATGAATGCGCGTCGAGGCCGCTGCATTGCCGCACTCAACCGCCAGATAGGCTTTGGTTATAGCAACGGCAATTTTTGAATCATCATAGCTAACCACGGCTCCGTTGCGCTTAATGACGCGCAATTGCCCTGGTGCGGTGGCGGCAACAGTGGCGGTGTTGCTGCTGGAAGGGGTGGAGAGGGAAGAGTCAGCGGTTGTCTGTACATCAGTTTGCATTATGCGCTCCGGGTAGATATTTACTTCTAAGTATTCTTATAGGTTTGTTTTTTTGTTTAATCTTATTTTTAGTCTTATCAGCGTCCTGGCTGTCGCTAGCAGGGAGCTTTCTCTCGTTTTACAGCGAGTTATGCCAATCTGGCTTGATCCAGTGACGAAATCAATTGCTCTAATTTTCGAATTTGGCAGCCAGACCATATTAAGGCCATATACTATATATTGTGTTTTTACGGCAGGACTTTAATTGTTTTTTTCGATTTTTTTCAGGAACACTGAGTTTCGTTAAAAACAAGCCCATAAAAAGAGCTGAAATACCCAATATGATCAAGTGCTTGTCTTATTATTGTAAGGAACAGCATCGCTAACCGTCCAATTACTCAACAATTATTATTCGCTTCTCAGAGAGAGCCAAACACTTGATTTATGCTCAACAAATACAATATATAGACAAGCTATAAATCGATAGCACAAGATAATGCGCTTGCGGTCTGAATGCAAGTCCTTTTTCTGTGAGTAAATTGTGTGCAAATTGTGCGTAAATTGTGTGTATTTTTGTTGCCGGGGCAAGGAATTATAGAAATGGCCGGAGGCAGTGGCGGGATTATGCAATACTCCGAAATCAGTCATGAATTGCGCCAAAAATAGCGCTGTTTTGAGGGATTACGGCTATTTTTGCTACCACTACATGTTGTGGTTTAGCGGACAGGCATGAAGCCCGTCAAATCACTGAGAAAGAAGGTATTCTAGCAAGGCTTTTTGCGAATGCATGCGATTCTCTGCCTCATCCCAGATCACTGTATCTTCGGCGTCTAGCAGTTCTGCGCTTATTTCTTCTCCCCGGTGAGCGGGCAGACAATGCATCAGCAAGGCATCGGCATTAGCCAGTGACATTAATTCGCGATTTACCTGAAAGTTCGAGAAGCTTGCTTCCCGGTGGCTCTCTTCGTGCTCTTGACCCATCGATGCCCAGACATCGGTCACCACCAGATCGGCGCCACTGACGGCGGTTTTCGGGTCGCGGCTGAGAGAAACACGTTGAGCAAATTTGTCAGTAAGTGCGACATCGGGCTCAAATCCTTCAGGGCAGGAAATTTTTAGTTCAAAATCAAATAAGTCTGCCGCATTAATATAGGACTGGCACATATTATTGCCATCTCCAATCCAGGCCACAGTTTTCCCGCTGATATCGCCGCGGTGTTCGATGAATGTCTGCATGTCTGCCAGCAGTTGGCAGGGATGGAAGTCGTCAGTCAGCGCATTGATCACCGGCACTTGCGAGTGCTGGGCAAAGCGTTCCAGCTTTTCGTGCCCGAAGGTGCGAATTGCCACGCAATCAACCATGCGTGATAGAACGCGGGCACTGTCTTCTATCGGCTCGCCGCGTCCCAATTGGGAGTCAGCGTTGGAGAGAAATATAGAGGCGCCGCCTAATTGTGTCATCGCCACTTCGAAGGCGACGCGGGTACGGGTTGAGGATTTTTCGAAAATCAGGCCCAGTGTTTTATTCCGCTGCACAGTAGCGAGCGAAGGGTTTTTCTTTAATTCGATGGCTCGATGGATGATGCTCAGCAATTCATCGCTAGCAAGATCCTGTAGGGTAAGAAAATGTTTTACACTCATAAGCGTATTGTTCTCAAATAAGCATTAGCCAAAATTGAAAAAGGTAGCTCGCGCTACCTGATGAATGACGCTAGTTTAGCGAGTTCTACCGAAGGGGGCAATTGTCCGCGCCGGGTAATTGGCAAAGCGCTCAATGGGCAGCACGCAAATCGATGCAATATTGGCGAGACCAACATCATGAATTCAATTGAGTTAAAGCTGTTCTCGAGTCGTGTTTCTGCGATCTGCGATGAAATGGGTGTCGTGCTCAGGCGCACGGCATTCTCCCCTAATATCAAGGATCGACTGGATTACTCCTGCGCCCTGTTTGGGGTTGATGGACAGCTCTTCGCTCAAGCCGCTCATATTCCCGTGCATCTGGGCAGCATGGCATTTGCCATGAATTCGATCGTCAGTGATCGGGATTGGCAGCCCGGAGATATGCTGGTGCTCAATGATCCATTCCTCGGCGGAACTCACCTGCCTGATGTGACCCTTATCGCGGCGGTGTTTGCTGAGCAAGATCAACACTTAATAGGCTTCGTGGCTAATCGGGCTCATCACGCGAATATAGGATGTGATACTCCGGGTTCAATGCCTATTTCTTCGCGGCTGGAACAGGAGGGGATTATTATCCCGCCGACACTGCTGATTCGTGCCGGGGTATTACAGCCGATAGCGCAGCGTCTACCGGGTATGGGCGAAGGGGTTTTGAGTGGTGATTTTGCTGCACAAGCAGGAGCAAACTTGCTCGGTGTTGAACGTTTACAGCAGTTGGTGCAGAGGCTTGGCTTGCGAAACTACCGGCAGGGCATGATCGAGCTGAATGACTACGCTGATCGAATCTGCGCCAATACCATTGCAGAATTACGCCGCGGTGAATACAGTTTTGAGGATTATCTGGATGATGATGGCTGTGGTTCGACGGCAATTAAATTAGTACTGACATTAAGGATTAAAGCGGACGAGGTTGAATTTGATTTTAGTAAATGCGCGCAACAAGTCGCCGGGAATCTCAATTGTCCAGAATCGGTGGCCGCGGCGGCGGCCTATTACTGCATGCGTTGTTTAATGCCGGATGATCCGCCGGCCTGTGCCGGGCTGTTTAGGCGTATCCACCTGAAAACGATTGCCGGCTCCATCGTCAATGTAAAACGCCCAGCCGCAGTCGCTGCTGGTAACGTGGAGACTTCGACCCGTTTAGTCGATCTTGTTTTCGGCGCTCTGGCTCAGGTCTTGCCAGAAAAAATACCGGCGGCAAGTCAGGGCACAATGAATAATGTCGCCATGGGCTATATAGACAAGGGTTCTGGAAGTCGTTGGGATTACTATGAAACACTTGCGGGAGGCCTGGGAGGAAGTCCTGAGCATAAGGGGCTCGATGCGGTGCATAGCCATATGACCAATACCCTCAATACGCCAGTGGAAAGCTTCGAGATGCATTATCCGGTGAGAGTACTCAAATATGCACTACGCCATGCTAGTGGCGGTGATGGCCTGCATCGGGGAGGCGATGGCCTGGTCAGAGAGTATGAGTTTTTACAAGAAGCTCAATTGAGTTTACTCAGTGAGCGTAGAGTGTTTGCCCCCTGGGGATTGAATGGTGGGGGGGCCGGGGCGAAGGGTCAAAATTCCTTGAATGGCGAGCCGTTGCCCGGCAAATGCACGCTATTGGTTAAACCGGGTGACCGGCTGAAAATAGAGACCCCGGGAGGGGGAGGGTGGGGAGAGCCGGTGCAGAAATAATGCTAGTCTAGTGTCCTGAACAGACGCGAGTAGTCGAGGTGCACGATGCAAAGCTTGAAAAAGCATCGTTCGCTTTTCGGCAAATACTGACAACGGGACCCTGTCGTTGTAAGATTGCGCGTGCACAGCGCTACAGCACTATCAAGCTAAACACTTTACCGATAATTGAGGCCGCTTTTCATGAGTACTGAAGAAACCATCCAGGAGCAAATTAACTCTAATAGCATACTGCTTTACATGAAAGGCAATCCCGAACAGCCTCAGTGTGGATTTTCTGCTCAAGTCACACAAATCTTGATGTCCTGCGGCAAGCGCTTTGCCTATGTGGATATTTTAAGTAATCCCGACATTCGAGCGACACTTCCTACGGTCTCCAACTGGCCTACTTTCCCGCAGCTGTTTATCGATGGTGAATTAGTGGGCGGCTGCGACATCATCACCGAGATACACGAGAAGGGTGAATTGCAGGCGATGGTAGATGCCGCCGGTGGGGAAGCCGAAGCAGACACCGAGTCTGAGACATCCGCATAAATTTTAGTTAACTCAATAAGATAATCCTGATAATTTTTAGATAGCGTGCTGAATTCGAAGAAAAACACGGGCAATGGACACCCGGTAATTCTTGCTGCCGCGTCTCTTGGATGAAATTTTTCCGGCGCCTGCCCTCTACCCTGTCTTCCTTGCGAGCACACGCGCGGCTATTTTTTCAGCGCTGCGCAACTCGCCTTCCTCCAGCGACATCTCGGAAGCGAATAGAAATACGCTTTTACTTACCGCCAGAGATTCAGTCTAACGTGTTCTGTCCTCGCTTGAGCTGAAAAATAGCCGCGCTAAAACGTGCTCTGATTGCAAGTGAGACAGGGTAGAGGGCGGGCGCCTTACTTCAGTAATGGCGCCAGGATTGCGGATAACTAGAAGAGGTTTGTGGTTTCAGGCGTATATAAATGCAAAGACCAGCCGTGTTCACTTGATTAAGCGGAGTCGAGTCGGTGAGTCCTTTTGCGCACAATCAGGCCATGTTTCTATCCTTCCATTTAGCCAGATTGAGCGAGGACTGTTTGAGTCGAAGACGAGTTCCACAGCGCTGGCTAAATGGAAGGATAGATGGCCGTGCGCAAAAGGACTCACCGACTCGGCTTCGCGTACTGACCACGTAAAACCCTGATGAAATCTAACCCCAACCATTGAAATTTTGTGGGTATATCTCAGGCACTGAGGAGCAATTTTTTTCCGCCGGCCCTGCCTCTTTCTTTACCAGTAACTGAGCTAATGCTGGCCCATTGTGTCACTGGATCCAGCTAAAGGGGCCAGCCGCCGAGCCGCTGCCACTTATTGACTATCCCGCAAAATAACTCGGCGGTTTTTTCGGCATCGTATCTTGCCGAGTGCGCTTCGCGACTGTCAAATTCTATTCCCGCGGCTTCACAGGCGCGCGCCAGAACTGTCTGTCCATAGGCGAGGCCGCTAAGCGTCGCGGTGTCAAAACTGGAAAAGGGATGGAAGGGGTTGCGTTTCAAATCGTGCCGTTCACTCGCGGCATTTACAAAGCCATGATCGAAATGGGCATTGTGCCCAACCAGAATAGCGCGTTTGCATTGGTTGGTTTTCATTGCATCGTGCACCATCTTGAACATGGTTTTCATCACCTCTTTCTCGGAGCGAGCAATGCGCAGTGGGTGGTAAGGATCGATTCCAGTGAACTTGAGAGCCGCCTCTGTGATGTTAGAGCCATCGAAAGGGATTACCCGTTGGAAATAGGTTTGATCGATGCCAAGTATTCCTTTTTCATCCATGGCAAGTATTACGGCGGAAATTTCGAGGATTGCATCGGTGTTCGAATTGAAGCCTCCGGTCTCAATATCAATCACTACTGGCAGATAGGTACGGAAACGATTGGCTAATAAACTGCCTGTTTCAGGGTCGGTATCAAGGCCAATCATTGGCTCTCCTCATGAACGCTCCAAGCCACGGTTTCGTTGGCTCTGATCGGGACTACAAGCTCGTTTCCCAGTTTAAAATGCGCGGCCACGTTCGATTTCCGCCGGGTCAGATGGACTCGGCGTGTATTGCGCGGCAGCTGATAAAAATCGGCGCCAAACAGACTGGCGAAGCCTTCAAGTTTATCCAGGGCATCCCATTGGTCAAAAATTTCTGCATACAGTTCGAGTGCGACAGGTGCGGAATAAATGCCGGCACAACCGCAGGCATTTTCCTTGCTGACTTTGCTGTGGGGGGCTGAATCGGTGCCAAGAAAAAATTTCGGATTGCCACTTATTGCGGCCTCAATGAGTGCTTGTTGGTGCAGGTTTCTCTTAATTATCGGCAGGCAATAAAAGTGCGGCCTGATCCCCCCAACGAACAAATCGTTTCTGTTATAGAGCAAATGATGCGGGGTAATGGTGGCAGCTACGCTGGCTTGCTGCTGTTCGACAAACTGCGCGGCGTCCCTGGTTGTGATGTGCTCGAACACCACACGTAAAGCTGGAAACCGCCCCAGCAGGGGAGCAAGCACCGAGTCGATAAATACTTTCTCCCGGTCAAATATGTCGATCTCTGGATCCGTGCTTTCTCCATGTATTAATAGCGGCACGCCTAGCTCCGCCATGCGTTCCAATGCCGGATAGACAGATTCTATATTAGTAACGCCATTCTCCGAGTTGGTGGTGGCTCCTGCCGGGTAGTATTTAATGGCGTGCACAAATTCACTGGCATGGGCGCGTTGTACTTCATCAACGGAAAGCTTGTCAGTCAAATACAGAGTCATCAATGGCTGAAAATTAGAAGTGGCTGGAATTGCTTCTACAATTCGATCCCGATAGGCACAGGCATCTGCCACGGTCATTACCGGAGGTTTTAGATTTGGCATAACAATAGCGCGAGCAAATACTCTTGCGCTATGCGCTACCGTAGTCGCGAGCGCATCGCCATCACGTAAGTGGAGATGCCAGTCATCCGGCTGAATAATGCTTAGCGTGTCGGAACTCATTACTTTTTGCTTCTGTCAGGTTTTGCCTATTGTAACGGATTAAACTAAGTAGCTGAATTGCCTATTCGCTGAAATGCTTCTGTGGCTGTGAATAATTGCATTGATCTGCGGTAATTGATTTTGATTTCAGCAATTGTAGTGATGATGGCCTGTTGTGATGCTAGAATACGCCTCCTTTTCGTGAGCCCAGGCTGTATCCCAGGCCTCCCGGCTTGCCCGGTTCCAAATTGGCCAGTAGTTATTGCTGGCAAGCCGGGATTTTTTGGGTTCAATTGCGCGTTTAGTCAGGGTCCAGGAGTTCTGTTATGTCAGAAATAAATAAAGTGGTATTGGCTTACTCTGGTGGCCTCGATACGTCGGTAATCGCTAAATGGTTACAACAAACCTATGGCTGTGAAGTGGTGACTTTCACGGCGGACATCGGGCAGGGTGAGGAAGTTGAGCCTGCTCGAGCGAAAGCGGAAGCCATGGGAATCAAAGAAATTTATATCGAAGACTTACGGGAAGAGTTCGTCCGTGATTATGTCAACCCAATGTTTCGAGCGAATGCCTTATATGAAGGTGAATACCTGTTGGGTACCTCGATAGCGCGCCCGCTAATTGCGAAGCGATTGGTGGAGATTGCTGCAGACACCGGCGCCGATGCCATCTCTCATGGTGCTACCGGCAAAGGCAATGATCAGGTCAGGTTTGAGCTGGGGGCCTATGCCTTAAGCCCGGGAATAAAAGTGATTGCTCCCTGGCGTGAATGGGACTTAACCTCCAGGGACAAGCTTTTAAACTATTGTGCCGAAAATAATATATCCGTTGAGAAGAAACGTGGCACTAAATCGCCTTATTCGATGGATGCTAATTTGCTGCATATTTCCTATGAGGGAGATGTGCTGGAAGATCCGGCGGCGGAGCCGGAAGAGGCGATGTGGCTATGGACAGTATCGCCAGAGTCCGCTCCCGATGTAGCGACCTATATTGAACTGGAATATGAGCGTGGCGATATTATCGCCGTCGATGGTACGGCCATGTCTCCAGCAACAGTGCTCGCTCATTTAAATAAGCTGGCCGGCGCCAATGGCATAGGTCGTGCGGATATTGTTGAAAACCGCTATGTGGGCATGAAGTCACGAGGATGTTACGAGACCCCTGGCGGTACCGTAATGCTGAAAGCGCATCGTGCCATTGAGTCATTGACTATGGACAGGGAGTTGGCCCATCTAAAAGATGATCTGATGCCGCGTTATGCCAGCTTGGTCTACAACGGTTATTGGTTTGCACCCGAACGCTATGCCTTGCAGGCGCTAATCGATCAATCTCAGCTGTATGTGAACGGTAAGGTACGACTGAAGTTATACAAAGGTAATGTAACCGTTGTTGGCAGAGAGTCTGCTGATTCATTATTCGATGAACACATCGCAACTTTTGAGGATGATGCGGGCGCCTATGATCAGGCGGATGCTGCTGGCTTTATTAAGTTGAATGCCCTGCGTCTTCGGATAGCCGCACAAAAAGGTCGCAAGTAGCTATTTGCTTGTTGGCCTTTTTCTGCGTTTGAGAGGGTCTTTATTCTGAAGTCTTACGCTTATATTCGCACAGATCTTCGATGACGCAAGCGCCACAGCGCGGCTTGCGCGCCACACAGACATAACGACCGTGCAGAATTAGCCAATGATGCGCATCTAATAAAAATTCTTTGGGAACCAGGCGTAGCAAACGCTTTTCTACTTCCAGTACATTCTTGCCGGGAGCAATTCCGGTTCGATTGGATATACGGAAAATATGCGTGTCTACCGCCATGGCGATCTGTCGAAAGGCAGTATTCAAAATTACATTTGCCGTTTTTCGGCCAACTCCCGGTAAAGCCTCCAGTGCTTCACGAGTGTCTGGCACGACAGAACCATGTTGTTGTATTAAAATCTCGCATGTTTTTATTATGTTCGCGGCCTTGGTGTTATATAAGCCGATAGTCTTTATAGAGCGTTTAAGTCCATCGACGCCGAGTGCAAAGATTTTTTCTGGGGTGTTAGCAATCCGATAGAGTTTTTCGGTGGCTTTGTTGACACTGACATCGGTCGCTTGGGCGGATAAAATTACCGAAATAAGTAATTCGAAGGTACTGCTGAATTTCAGTTCGGTAGCAGGTGTGGGATTCTCATCTCGCAAGCGACTAAAAATTTCGGTGCGTTTAATTTTATTCATGTGGTATTGACTGTGTGTCTTTGTTCATTTCTTTAAGCGGCCGGTTACGCGAGCGCGTTGTACTGTTGCGCTATTTTCTAATTGTGTATCTGTCTCTTTTACAAAATAGTTGCCGATGAAATTCTTCAGGGCGACGATGATGCCTAGCAAAATAAAAGCCATGGGTTGTAATTTCACAAAGTCGAATAGTTGCTCGCCTTGTATTCCGTTTGAGCTGATATCGGCGAGCAGAGTGGATGGGATAAGCAGCTGCCAATTGGAAAATAAGGTTCCCTGTCCAATAAGTTCCCTCAGTCCCGCGAGTAAGCCAATCGCCAGCAGGTAAGCCGCTCCGGATTTAGCCGCATCTGATGCGGCCAGCATCCAGTGGGAGTTGCAGGCTCGAACTTCCATTCGAACAAGGATTGCGATATTGCAGCAAATTAACGGTATATAAATGCCAAGCTGCTTGTAGAGAGGAAAATACAGCCACTGCATTAGAATGTCCAGGGCAGTGGTGTAGCTGGCCATGATGAGAAGGAACCAGGTAAAGCGCCAGGTGCTATTTAATTGCGATTTAAGCAGTGACGCTGAAACGCAGGAAAGGAACATGACAATGAATGTAGCTATTCCCAAGCCGATGCCATTGACCAAAGATGTAGAGACCGCAAGCACGGGACTCAAGCCCAACAACTGAACCAAAACAGGATTGTTTTGCCAGAGCGATTGACTCGCCTTAGCCTGCTCCTCCAGTTTACTCATAGCTCGCTAATTCCTTTTGTCCTGCTCTCTTCTGTTGCTTGGTTTAGCCGCTGAACAACGCCTCGCTTTGAATGTCCGTAACTACGAGGTCGGCAATAATAGTCGAGCAGTGGAGCGCAAAAATTGCCAAACAACACCGCCAAAGCAATGGAATCCAGATAGCTACCCCAGACACGGATGCTATAGATCGTAGTGCCGATCAAGATGCCGTAAATAATTCTTGCTCGATTACTGGTGGCCGCGCTAACCGGGTCTGTGGCGATAAAAAAGGCGGCAATCATGGTTGCGCTGCCGAACAGGTGAAGATAGGGAGTGCCATAAATCGTGGCACTGCCAGGGGCATAAAACAAACTGGAAATTACTCCAACCGTCAGCAAGATACTAAACGGAATATGCCAGCTGATGATGCGTTTGTAAAGCAGCAATAAGCCTCCGCCTAAGTAAGCGATATTTATCAGCTCCCAGCCTGTTCCGGATTCCCGGCCGAACCATGACAGGCCGTTGTCCCAAGCCGTCAACAGCGCGCTGTGACCAGCCATTTTAAATTCGATCAGGGGCGTTGCCATCGCCAGGCCATCGATGAGCTGCTGCGAATTGCGAGCAATAAAAGGAAAAGTTAAGACAACACTCTGCTGCAGGCCAAGCCAGCTAAATGGGCTTAATATTTGTTGATCTGTAGTGATATCCGGAATGCCCAGGCTATCGATGCGAATTGCGCTGTTTACGATTTCATTGGGTATGTGCCAGGTGGTCATTTCCAGGGGAAAAGCAAGTAATAACAGTACATAGCCACACATGGCGGGATTAAACGGATTTTGGCCCAAGCCTCCATACATATGTTTGGCAACAACTATCGCAAAGAAGATGCCGATGATGACCAGCCACCACGGTGACCCTGGCGGCACGGCTATGGCGAATAGTACCGCGCTTACCAGCACACTGTAGTCGCTGAGGTGGAGTCGGATGTCTTTCTTTCTCAGTTTAAGAATAGCGGCTTCGAGAGCGATAGCGGTAACACCTGCCAACAAAATATTGATCAAGATGCCAAATCCAAAAAACCAGATCGCCATAGCGATGCCAGGCACTAATGCCAGTAAAACCAGTTTCATAATGACGGCAACAGTTTGCGTGCTGGTTTGCAAAGGCGAACCTGGGCCTGGAACAGTCATTTATTCCTTCACTCCCGGCATACTCCCATTATTGGTATGGGCATTTTTTGTACTGGCGATCAGTTTTGACTTTCGAGCCTGGACACGGGCAACGGCATCGGCAATTTTTTGCTTTGCTTTATCCCGGGAAAAATCTTCAAGCTTGGGTTTAATGTCTGCCGCCAGGTTATCTCCGGGCTTTTTATCCGAAGTGTCATCTGCCGTCTTCTTTATTCGATATTGATGAAATTGAAATCGATCCTGCCATTGAGCACTTTGCGCATGGCTGGCTTGACGTGCTCTGATCATTGATTTGCTGGCTCGATAATATTGCACCAGGGGAATCTTGCTGGGGCACACATAGGCACAGGCACCACATTCGATGCAATCAAACAAGCCATGCTCTTGCAACTGCGGATGATCACTGGATTTCGAATAGCTCAGCAATTGTTGAGGTAGCAGGCTTGCAGGGCAGGCGCTGGCGCAGAAGCCGCATCGGATGCAGGCATGTTCAGCAGTGGGCGCGGGAAACTCTTCGGCACAGCCTGCAATGACACAGTTCGTAGTTTTAGTCACCGGGACAGCCGTATTGGAAACTTCTATCCCCATCATGGAGCCACCTACGATGGTTTTTAAGCGAGCAGACTCATTAATGCCGCACAGCTCAAATAGAAATGAAATCGGGACACCGAGAAGCGTTTCGAAATTCTTCGGTGTCTGTAATGCTAATCCTGTCAAGGTTGTTATGCGACTAATACAAGGCTGGCCTAAGATTATGGCGTTATACGCAGCATAGGCGGTTCCTGCATTTTGCAGCAAAATCCCAATATCCGCAGGATACAATCCGCTGGGTACTTCCTTGCCAGTAACGGCCTGAATAAGTTGTTTTTCCCCGCCGGCAGGATACTTTGTGCCAATTACCATTAACTCGACAGGGCTATCTTTAAGGGCCGCGACCAGTTTAGTGATGGCATCGGTTTTACTGTCTTCTATAGCTATCACACAGCGATTTGCCCGAGTTGCAGCCAGTAGTATTTCGGCACCTTGCAGCACGGCTTCTGCGCGTTCCCGTATCAAGGCTTCATCGGCAGTGATGTAGGGCTCACATTCAACGGCGTTGATGATTAACAAATCGATTTTGCGATCGATGCTCAGTTGCAATTTATCTCTCGTCGGAAAGCCGGCGCCGCCCATGCCGCAGATGCCCGCATCGGCAATTCTCTGAAGCAATTGAGAATGATCAAGCAAGTGATAATCGCTTTCGGGATAGAGTTCAACGGCGCTGTCTTTCCCATCGGGCTCGAGATGAATGCAGAGCTGGCTTTCATTCAAATTGTTAGCAAGTCTGGCAACGGGTGAATTTTCGATGGCGACGATGGTGCCGGAAGTGGGCGCGTGAACTGCAACGCTATTGGATTGGGCGGCCGCGGCTATTGTTTGATATTTGAGTACTCTGTCACCCACGCTAACCAGTGCTTCGGCTGCCGTGCCCTGATGTTGCCCAAGCGGCAGAATCAAAAGACCGGGAATAGGTGTAGGCATGATGCGAGATCGCAGAGAAGGCTTTTTATAGGCCTTGGGATGAATTCCGCCCGGGGTAGCGTGCGGGCGCAGTTTACGACGCCAAGCGCTTAACGCGGTGAATTTGTTGAAAATGTTCATGGGCTTGAATCCAACCGCTGTGGTTCGAGCCGGCGTGTGTTGGTTAATCTCCAGCTGTCACTTTCAAGCGCGTCTATGCTAATCATATCGATGCAATCTACCGGACAGGGCTCGACGCACAAGTCACAGCCGGTGCACTCGCGCGCGATAACGGTATGCATTAATTTTGCGCCGCCAAGAATGGCGTCTACCGGACAGGCTTGAATACATTTGGTGCAACCGATGCACTCATCTTCGCGAATTACGGCTAGCGAGATAGGCTTGCTCTGACCATGAGCGGGGTCAAGGGGTAGCGGCGTTTCATTCAGCAGATTGGCGAGTTCACGAATCGTCTCAACACCGCCAGGGGGACACTTGTTAATGGCCTCGCCTTGCGCTATTGCCCGTGCATAGGGCAGACATCCCTTGTGCGTGCATTGGCCACATTGAGTTTGCGGCAATAGGTGATTTATCTGATCAAGCAGTGATCTCTGTGCCGAGAGTGTCTGTTTGTAATGCGCTACTGTGTTGTAGAGCGAACGTACAAGTGCGAGCAAGCCGAGGGCGTAGATCAGCGCTTGAACATAAACTGTAGCGATAAGCGGGTACAAGACTCACACCAGCCCGGCAAAACCGAGTAAAAACATGGCGACTATTCCGGCACTGATTAACTGAATTGCTGTGCCACGAAAAGGGGCGGGCACCTCTGCGCTGTCAAGCCTTAGCCGTAACGCGGCGAAAGCGATCAGTAACAAAGAGAAGCCAAGCGCCGCGCCCAGACTGTAGGCAATACTTTGGGGAATACTCAAGCGGCTAACAGTGTTTAGCAGAGAAACACCAATCACCGCACTATTTCCGCCGGTCAGATAAAAAGCCAATTTTTGCTGTCGCAGGGAAAGTGGAAATCTTTGCTCAAGCCATTGCAGCAGTAGCTTGGTAATGCTGGAGCTTATCGCCACGAAAAAAAGCAGTTTCAGAAAGCCCAGGCCCAGCGGGAGCAATATGAATCTGAACAACAACAGATTAATTACGGCGGCTGAAAACAAGACTATAAAGTTGAGAATGGCGAGTTCAATCGTATTCTGTAGCCGACTGTTTGACAAAAACAGGGAGGAGACGCCAAGAAGCTGAACCAACACGACATTATTGACCAGAGCAGCCGCGATGATGATGCTTAAATAAGTGGTCACTGAGCGGACATTCTCCAGGTCATTCGATAGAATGGGTGTTGCACAATTCTAGCATGTCAGAATTACACTGACATACCAGACAGAGCCTAACGCAGGTGCCAGGGTTGGCATCGCTTATTCCTCGAATAATCCTGCAGAATAGGCCGCCGGGATTCGATAGCGGGAAAGAATTTCTGCTTCGCTGGCGATGGCCGCCTGGTGATTAATAACCAATTGATAACCAGTGCTGTTTTCCAGCACGATATTATCTTGCTGGTTGCGTTTTACGAGCTCAGCGAAATGGGCAAAATCTTTTATCTGCTCGCCATTTACCGAGTCCACCAGCCAGTTACGCCAATCGTGATAGCCCAGATTTACGTCGGATGCCATCACTTGCAAGGCGACAACCAGCTGTCTTCGATCGGGAGAGCTCCATTCGTTGCGTGCCTGCAACAGACTCACGGGCGCGGTACGGCTCCAGTCATTTCCCCAGCGCTTGATCAGATTCATATTAAGCGGCACGAATAAGATACCCCCATAAATATAATATTCCGGCAGTTTGTCGAATTGCTCGCCGGTCACCAGACTATAACTGTCCCTTGCCTGTCTTGCCTCCAGGGTTGCTGTTCCAGGCCTGCCGTCTCTGGAATAAGAGATTGCCACGGATTCACCGACATGGTGCAAGTCGATGGCATGTTTATAGTCTGTTAATACGTCTTCCGACAATTTGATGCTGCCATCTTCGGCGATGTCGAACTCGTCAATTTGAAGAATGACATCATTTTCCTGCAGAATGCCCTGGGCAGGGGAGCCGTCAAATATTTTGATGATCAGCACACCGTTCTGATCCTCATCTAATCCATAGGCCGCCTTCGCGGAGGGACTGTCCAGGGTTTGAGTCCGAAAACCCAAGTCAGGAAAACCATCATAGACAGCATCCAGGCTATCATCGAGAACATGGCGAATCATGCTGGGGGGAACAAAATAGCCCAGATTTTCAGCACGACCCCCGCTGTTGGCTTGCATGACTACCCCGACTAATTGCCGGTCGACAATAACCGGACCGCCACTGTTTCCCGGGTTAATGGCCGCATCGATTTGACCCGCCAGCAAATAAGAACCGGCATGCGCGTAAACCTGTTGTTCGACTCGGGACAGAATACCTTTGGTAATGCTCAGTGATTTACCGCCGATGGGGAAGCCGTAAACGGAAACTTCTTGCAGTGGATCGGGCAAATCGCCAATAGAGAGTGCCTTCAAATCGCTGAAGAAACCGGGCTCGTCTACCGTTATAAGCGCCAGATCTGCTTCATGGGAAATGAAGGTAACGCGTGCCTGATAGCGGCGCGGATCATTGTGTTTCTGTGCCTGTAAGTAGCTGGCATCTGCCACCACATGCGCGTTGGTAAGGATTTGATTGCCGGCGATAACCGAACCGGAGCCGCTACTTTGTCGCGGTGTTAATAAGCGCCAGGGAGTAAAATAATCGGGGGCGGATTGAGTCGTATAGATCTTGATGACGGAACTTTCGATTTCCCTTATTTCGGTATTTTGTGCCAGAGCAGAAAGAGAAACGGATGCCAGCAGGCCGGGAATCAAAAACCTTGTTAGCAATTGTTTTACAGTCTTGGTAATACGAAACCTCATAAGCGCGGAGCCTCTTTGTCGAGATAAAATGTGTCGAGATAAATTGTCTCGAGATCGATTGTGTCGAGATCAATTGTATCGAAAGTATTTGCGGTATTTAGATAAGTTATTTTGTTGTCATCGCTAGTTTGGCAAGGAGGGTAGAGCTTATTACTTTAGGGGTAACAGCGCCAGTGGTTAGTGTAGTGTCCTGAATAGATGCTACTTAAAGTGCTATCTATTCAGCACACTACACCCGGTGACAGATTGCGTTCTAATCCGGCAGGCCGGCTAATTGACTTGAATCATACGGCCAGCCTGGATTCAAGCCTTGGGCCTCTCTGTTGAAGAGGCCTGCTTTAATTGAGAGTAGGCGGCGTATAATCAGGTGATACGCATGCCCGCTTCGGCGCCGCGATGGGGCTCCAGCAACCAGATGTCCTTGCCGCCGGGCCCGGCCGCCAGAATCATGCCTTCGGAAAGGCCAAATTTCATTTTCCGAGGTTTAAGATTGGCGACTACGACCGTGAACATACCCACCAGATCTTCCGGTTGGTAGGCAGATTTAATGCCGGAGAATACTGTTCGGGTAAGGGGATTGCCATGCTTGTCTTCACCCAGACTCAGGCCCAGCTTGAGTAATTTGTCGGCCCCCTCAATCTGTTCTGCCGAGACGATTTTAGCGACTCGAAGATCGACCTTGGCGAAATCCTCGAAGTCGATTTCTGGCGCCACACAGCCGCTGTCATCTATTGCTTTCGACTTCGGTGCCGCGCTCGCCTGTTGCTGTTCTAAATATTCTTGCTGAGTCGCATTCACCATAGCCTGCACCTTATCTGACTCCACTCGTGTCATCAGTGGTTTGAATTTATTTATCTTGTGGGCGCGCAATAAATTATCACTGTCATCCCATTGTAGAGGCTCAATTGCAAGGAACTGTTCCGCTTGTTCAGCCATAGCCGGGAGTATCGGCTTCAAATAACAGATCAATAAGCGAAAGGCGTTTATTCCGGTGCTACATATTGCCTGTAACTCCGCAGATTGTGTGTCGGTCTTTGCAATCACCCAGGGTTGTTTGTCATTTATGTATTGATTTGCCTTGTCAGCCAGCGCCATGATCATTCGAATCGCCTTGCTGTATTCCCGCTGTTCGAAGTGCTTGGTAATTTCGTCCTTGGCGCTCTGGATTTCGACCAGCAATTGCGTGTTATCCAATTCTTCGGCTAGAAAGCCTTCGAAGCCCTTGCCGATAAATCCGGCACAACGACTGGCAATGTTTACTACCTTACCAACCAGGTCTGAATTTACACGTTGTGCAAAATCTTCCAGATTGAGATCAAGATCCTCGATACCATTGGACAGTTTTGCGGCAAGGAAATAGCGTAAATATTCCGGGTTCAAGTGATCCAGGTAAGTTCTGGCGTTGATAAATGTGCCGCGCGATTTTGACATCTTGGTGCCATCAACCGTGAGGAAACCATGGGCAAATACTGCTGTCGGGGTGCGATAACCCGCGCTGGTTAACATCGCTGGCCAGAACAGGGTATGAAAATTAATAATGTCCTTGCCGATAAAATGATAGAGCTCGGTGTCCTGACCGGGATTCCAGTACTCGTCAAAGTTATAATCGCTACGGTCGCAGAGATTTTTGAAACTGGCCATATAGCCTATTGGCGCGTCTAGCCAGACATAGAAATATTTGCCTTCCTCACCGGGTATTTCGAAGCCAAAATAGGGAGCGTCACGAGAGATATCCCACTCCTGCAGTTCATCGTCTAGCCATTCGCTGAGTTTGTTCGCGACGGCGTCTTGCAGAGTTCCGCTGCGAGTCCAATCTTTGAGCATGTCACGAAAAACAGGCAGCGCGAAAAAGAAATGCTCTGACTCCTTCTCGATTGGCGTCGCGCCCGAGATCGAAGAGCGTGGGTTAATCAATTCTGCCGGGCTATAAGTCGAGCCACAGGCTTCGCAGTTATCGCCATACTGACCTTCGGCCTTGCATTTGGGGCAGCTGCCTGTGATATAGCGGTCCGCTAGGAACAGATTTTTTTCCGGGTCGAATAATTGCTTGATACGGCGGCGATTAATGTGACCATTTGCATCCAGCGCCTTGTAGATAGACTCCGATAGTTGGCGATTTTCTTCCGAATGGGTTGAATGAAAATTGTCGAAGTTGATTAGAAAATCCGCATAATCTCGCTGATGTTGTTTGTTAACCGCATCAATTAACTGCTCTGGAGTGATTCCCTGCTTCTCGGCACTCAGCATGATTGCCGTGCCATGGGCATCGTCGGCACAGACGAAGACGCAGTCATGACCGCGCATTTTTTGCAGGCGAACCCAAATATCAGTTTGAATGGCTTCCATCATGTGCCCCAAATGAATTCCACCGTTGGCGTAGGGGAGGGCCTGTGTTACCAAGATTTTTCGCTGCTTCACACTCAGTCCTTACTTTGCTGACTATTGTTCAGTTAAATAATATTTTACTTCAGTACTAGATTTCGATCATTTCGAAGTCTTCTTTACCGACTCCGCAATCTGGACACATCCAGTCGTCTGGAATTTCGTCCCAGCTGGTGCCCGGGGCTATGCCATCTTCAGGCAGGCCCAAGGCTTCTTCGTACACAAAACTGCAAACTAAACATTGCCATTTTCTCATCTGGCAGCCCTCCGAATAGTAATAAATTGAAAGCGATGAGGGCGTGCTGACACCGATTAGTGCTCGTTACCAGCCGCAGGTCAGGTGAATTTCAGACTATGGTGGCCCACTTGCCAGGCTGAATTTCGAGCGTGAAATCGGATGTAGAACGCCTCTCGATAGGCTGCGCATCATACTCTAAGTTGTCGGGTATTTCAGCCTGTTTTTGCGCTTGTTGGACTGCGAATGCCTGGGGATCGCCAGCTTAAGCGGTGAAAAATAATGGATGATTCGTGCGTCGAATGGCTCTATCATTCGCGCTTCTCAATAGCCTCTGTAATCGTGCTAGAAATAGTGGCAGAAATATTAGTCAATCAACCTTAGAAATTCCAAACTCAGGGTACACAGCATTATGAGTATTAAATCAGATCGTTGGATCAGAAAAATGGCAAGCGAAGAAGGAATGATCGAGCCATTCGAGGCCGAGCAGGTGCGCTACGTTGATGGAGAAAAAGTCATTTCCTACGGCACCTCCAGTTATGGATATGACGTGCGCTGTGCTACTGAATTCAAAATTTTTACCAACGTGCATACCACCAGCGTAGTGGATCCGAAAAATTTTGACGAAAGTAGTTTCGTATCTATCGATGAGCCTTTCTGCGTTATTCCGCCAAATTCATTCGCACTGGCAAGGACCATTGAGTACTTTAGAATTCCGAAAGATGTATTAACCATCTGCCTTGGAAAATCGACCTATGCCCGTTGCGGTATAATTGTCAATGTGACTCCATTGGAGCCCGAGTGGGAAGGCAATGTAACTTTGGAATTTTCGAACACAACACCGTTGCCGGCGAAAATTTATGCCAATGAAGGCGTGGCGCAAATGCTGTTTTACCAATCAGACGAACAATGCGAAGTCACTTACAAGCAGCGGGGCGGGAAATACATGGGCCAAACCGGAGTAACCCCTCCTAAGGCGTAAAAGTTGTTGCATCCAAATTCAGCTTAATTGCTTGCGCGGATTTAAATCTTCTCATTTCTTCAATACAAATCAACATTGATCGGATAATTTTTCCCTGGCGCTAGAACCAGGGAAATAATTACTTGTTCACTTTCGGCGCCGGATTTCTGGCGCTTTCCTGTGAAAGAGTCAAGAATTCGTCGTTAATAGCAATTTGTTAATTCTCGGCGGAATCCACTAATCCTTCTGCACGTCCTATATTACGCGCCAGAGCGCCCATTTTACTTATTTTTCCAAGTTTGGAACAAATATTGCAATACCTATTATGGTGATCCACCCGTACAGGTTCTGGACGCGAGAGCTTGCGTGCAAGTTTTTGTATATTTGAGATTTCGAATAAGTAAATCAGATGTATGTGGCATGACTAGTTATTACAATAATAATAGGGATGAAGACAATGACTTCAGCAATTGTAGCTAAAGTATACGAAAACGTGTTACCGAACGGTGAGGCCACGGATGAAAATCTGACGGCCGTAGTTGTGCGTTATGCACCATTGGTAAAACGAATCGCACATCACTTATTACTAAGAATGCCCGCCAGTGTGCAAATCGATGATCTGATTCAATCTGGCATGATTGGATTGCTTGAAGCGGCGAAGAAATACGACGTTACCAAGGGGGCGAGTTTTGAAACTTATGCGGGCATCAGAATTCGCGGATCGATGCTTGATGAAGTGCGCAAGGGGGATTGGGCGCCCAGATCAGTGCATCGTAAATCCCGTAAAGTTGCCGAAGCTATTAAAGCTATTGAGGCCCGCACTGGTAAAGATGCCAAAGACAAAGACATTGCCGATGAACTTGAAATAGGTCTGAATGCCTACTATGCAATCTTGCAGGATGCGAGTGGCAGTCGCTTGTTTAGCTTTGATGACATTATGGAAGGGGATGATTCTGCAATTGAACTTGCCGCTGGTGAGTTGCCAGGTCCCTGTGATGGTCTGCAGAGGGATTCATTCAAAGCACATTTGTCCAATGCTATCGATGCTCTGCCAGAACGGGAGAAATTGGTTCTGGCGCTGTATTATGAGGAAGAGCTAAATTTGAAGGAAATCGGAGAAGTTATTGGCGTAAGTGAGTCCAGAGTCAGTCAGATTCATAGTCAGGCGGCAATGCGTCTGCGCTCTCGCTTAAGCGACTGGAATTAATCTCAAGCTCGGCAGCGGCTTCAGGCTTTGCCGGGGGTTTTCAGCTACAAGCAATTTGAAGCGACGTTTCTTTCAATCCGTTATCTGAATTCCCGATATTCTCCGTTTCTCCCAGCTTTGCTTGCGTTGCTCTCCTGGCATCCTGCAACTCTCCAATTCTTCCCGCTGTCCTCTGTTTCTAACTATAGCTTCGAACGGCAGCTTCGAACTACAGCTTCGAACTACAGCTTCGAACTACAGCGTCGAACTATAGCTTCGAACTACAGTTTCGAACTACACCGTTCTTGTCGTTTTCCCTGAGAGTGCCAAGATGCAGCTTATTGGAGAATTAACAGCCATTCTTGGTTATACTCTGACAGCCTAGAAACAGTGCTGAGTAAGCCGGACTAATCGATAATATGTCATCTGCAATATCAGAGTCTCTTTGCGATGAGACCAATAGCCAAGCGATGCTATCTGCTCAAAACTTGTTCTGTGAACGTGATGAACGCGTGCTATTCAGTGAGCTCAATTTTGCTTTAGACAAAGGCCAGGTTTTACAGGTGCAGGGCAGCAATGGCAGTGGCAAGACCACTTTGATGCGGATTCTGTGCGGTCTCAATGATAGCTATGAAGGCTCTATTTATTGGCATGGCGAGAAGATAGAACGGCAGACTGAGAGTTTCTTTGCATCACTACTCTATATAGGCCACCGCGCAGGCGTGAGCAAGGTTTTAACGCCGATTGAAAACTTGCGCTGGAGTTGCAGTCTGAAACAACAGATTGATGATGAGCAGATTTTGAGCGCTTTGGCCGAGGTCGGTCTTCGAGGCTTCGAAGAGTCGCCTTGTTATACCTTGTCGGCGGGTCAGCAACAGAGAGTTTCCCTGGCAAGATTGTTGGCCAGCCCAGCTCAACTCTGGGTTCTGGACGAGCCATTCACAACCCTCGACAGAACGGGTGTCGCGCTACTGGAAAAAATGCTGCAGACACAGGCGGCTTCCGGCGGGGCTGTCTTGGTGACTACACATCATAAGCTGGATATTCCCGCGCTAAATATTTTGAGTCTGGGATAGACGAGGTATGACAATCGAGCAAAGCACAATCAAGCAAACCACGATGGCGGCCGCGTTCATTGCCACGCTAAAGCGGGATTTGTTGATTTCATTTAAAAAGAAGAACGATGTGGTAAATCCATTTATGTTCTTCGTCATTGTGGTTTCTCTGTTCCCGATAGGGATTAGTCCAGACAGCGATCGATTGAGTGAGATTGCAGCCGGTGTCATCTGGATATCGGTTTTATTGGCCTCGATGCTGTCGATGGATAATTTGTATCGCTCCGATTACGAAGATGGGTCTCTTGAACAGTTGCTGCTGAGTCCGCACCCATTATTTTTTATGGTGTTGGCCAAAAATCTGAGTCATTGGCTAGTAAGTGGTTTACCGGTAGTGCTGATTTCTCCATTATTAGCCTATATGTTAAATCTGCCACAGGCCGCCTATTTCACCTTGATCTGCTCTCTGCTGATAGGCACTCCAATAATGAGTCTGGTGGGATCGATAGCGGTAGCGTTAACGGTAGGTTTGGGTAGCAGGGGATTGATTTTGGCAGTAATCACGCTGCCAATGAGCGTGCCTGTTTTGATTTTTGGAACTCTGTCGGTTCAGGCCTCTCTAAATGACACATCGCCAGCGGGTTATCTGGCCCTGATGTTGGCCATGCTGGCAGTAGCGGTTAGCCTGGCGCCATTGGCGTCTGCCACCGCGCTTCGTATTAGCGTCAATTAGCAGGTTTCTGGCCTATTTTGGTATTAGCACGGATACAATGCGTTACAATACGTAACAAGGCGCGACAAGAGTGGCGTGATATATTCGAATCCGCAAACAACGGGGTTATGCAGCAATATTATGTGGTTATGGTTTTCTAAATTAGGTTCGCCCAAATGGTTCTACGAACTGTCCGGTAGATGGTTGCCCTGGCTAATTGCCGCCATGACAATATTTATTACAGTCGGCGTTATTTGGGGCTTGTTATACCTGCCACCGGACTACCAACAAGGTTATACCTCCAGAATTCTTATCGTGCATGTTGCCGTCGCAGGAACTTCGCTGGCTTTTTTTCCGCTGATGGCTGTGGCCGGGGTTATTACTATGGTCTGGCGTATGAAGTTGGCAGACATGGTCGCCAAGATGGCCGCTCCAATTGGTGCCTGGTTTTCTTTTCTAACCTTGGCCACAGGCTCTATCTGGGGGAGCATTAGCTGGGGAACCTGGTGGGAATGGACAGACGCGAGATTGGTTACCATGTTGTTTCAATTGTTCTTATTACTGGGTGTTATTTCTCTTCGCTCTGCTTTGGAAGATCAGGATAAGGCCGCCAAAGCCTGTGCCTTGCTTTCTATAGTAGGCCTTATAAATGTTGTGGTTATTAAATACTCGGTGGAGTGGTGGAATGTGTTGCATCAAGTTGCAAGTCCTGTTTCCTTATCAGCGGATAGCCCCAATGGGCCTCAATTCTGGATCGCAATAGCCATTATGATCGTAGCGATGTACCTGTTTTTATCCGTGAGTCTGATACTGGCCACACGTAACGAAATTCTCCAGCGAGAACGTCGATCACAATGGGTTCAGGATTTGGTGCGCCAAAGTTAACGAATTAGATAAGAGCGAATTGATTAGATGTTAGAAGCAATACAGTTTTCAAGCTTTAGCGAATTTATCCATATGGGCGGTTATGGATTTAAGATATGGAGCGTGTATGGGTTGTTTGCAATATTTATCGCGGCTAATCTTCTTCTGCCGATGCGCAAGCGTAAACAAATCTTACGCGAGCAAAAAAGACGCCTGACTATTAATGACGAAATTAGTAGAAATATATGACGGGATTAACAAAACCAATGAGGACGGTCTCGGAGAAGCAACAGACACTTCAGGAGAATATGAATGAAACCTCATAGACGGAAAAAGCTGGGTATTATAATTTTTATAACGGTGGGATTAAGTCTTGCCATTGGACTCACCGTGTTTGCGCTACGGCAAAATATCAATATGTTCTATACGCCGACCCAGGTAGCCGATGGGGAAGTTGCTGTAGGCGAACATTTTAGAATCGGCGGCATGGTCAAGCAAGGTAGCTTCGAGGAGGATCAACAGAGTCTAAAGGTTAAATTTATAACTACAGACTTTGTAAGTGACGTGCCTGTTCAGTATGAAGGCATACTTCCTGATCTTTTTCGTGAGGGCCAGGGACTTGTGGCTGAAGGAGTAATTGATAGCACGGGTATTTTTCAGGCGTCGCGTGTGCTTGCCAAGCACGATGAAAACTACATGTCTCAAGAGGTGAAGGCGGCGCTTGATGCAGCAGGAAGCTCCACAGAAGATCACACTGCCGTAGTAAGAGAATCGCTTACTCGTAATTTGCCGGAGAATTAGATGATTCCAGAGCTCGGCCATTTTTCTCTGATACTCGCCTTTTGTTTAAGCATTATACTCGGCACCTTGCCGATTATTGGGGCACATCGTAATAACCTGCTTTGGATGAGTCTTGCTCGGCCGCTGACCGCTGGGGTGTTTGTGTTTCTGGCAATATGTATTGCGATACTCGCCTATTCATTTGCCGTCGACGATTTCTCTGTTCAATTTGTTGCTCAACATTCAAATACCACACTACCTACCCATTTTAAACTGACAGCGGTTTGGGGTGGGCATGAAGGTTCTTTCCTGCTCTGGACTTTTATGCTGTCAGCCTGGATGCTTGCCGTTGCGATCTTTAGCAAGAGCATGCCAATCGACTTCGTCGCCAGAGTCTTGGGTGTGCTGGGCTTTCTTATATGTGGCTATATTTTATTTATGCTAGCCACGTCGAATCCCTTCGCTCGTATTGTGCCACTACCACCGGTCAACGGAGCAGACCTGAATACGGCGTTACAGGATTTTGCCTTTATCATACATCCACCGACCCTATATATGGGTTATGTCGGTTTTTCAGTTGTTTTCGCATTTGCTATCGCCGCCTTACTGAGTGGCAAACTGGACTCAGCCTGGGCGCGTTGGTCAAGACCTTGGGCGAATGCGGCTTGGGCAATTTTGACTGTTGGTATCGCTTTGGGTAGTTGGTGGGCCTATTACGAATTAGGTTGGGGCGGCTACTGGGGTTGGGATCCGGTGGAGAATCCACCGTTAATTAGCTGGTTGTTTGGTACTGCTCTGATTCATTCCCTGGCCGTGACGGAGAAACGAGGCGTGTTTAAAAGTTGGACTGTGTTGTTGGCAATCCTGGCTTTTTCCGGCAGCTTATTTGGCACTTTTATTACCCGCTCAGGTTTGCTGACCTCGGTGCATGCGTTCGCCAGTGATCCTGCGCGGGGTTTCTTTATCCTCGCTATTCTTGGAATCACGGTGGGTGGCTCGCTGCTTCTTTACGCTTTTCGCGCTCCGCTGATGAAGAGCGAGGTTGGGTTCGAATTGTTATCGCGAGAAATATTTATACTGACTAATAATGTAATTCTGGTGGTAGCGGCAGCTTCTGTATTTCTGGGCACGGTATTTCCGATGGCCTATCAGGCGCTTACTGGCGATCTTCTTTCCATTGGCCCTCCCTATTTTAATGCGGTATTCCTTCCCTTGATGGCTTTGTTAGTGTTCTTTTTGGGTATCGGGCCTATTAGTCGTTGGAAGCGAACTTCCCTAAGCTATTTAATTCAGCAACTAACCAAGGTCGCTATAGCCAGTGTTGCGTTGGGCATTGTTATTCCCTTGATTGTCCTGTTGGAGTTCTCCTTGGTAGCCACCACGGCTATTACTTTGGCGGCATGGATAAGCTTAAGTATGATCAAGGATGCCTTGAGCAAAATTAGTAACAAATCAGGCTTGATGCAGGGATTTAGAGCCTTGTCACTGAGCTACTACGGAATGCAGCTCGCGCATTTTGGTATGGCGGTTATGTTGATCGGGGTTGCCATGGCCAGCGGTTTTGGTTCCGAGAAAAGTGTCTTGCTCTCACCCGGACAAAGCATAGATCTGGGGGATTACCTGTTTACCTATAATGGTTCCAAGTCTGTCACTGGTCCGAACTATATTGCTCAGGAAGCAGAGATGTCAGTGATGCATGGTGATAAGGCATTAGAAAATTTGTACCCGCAGAATAGAGTGTATTTGGCTACCAGAACTCCATCGACAGAGATGGCTATTGATGCCGGGTTTACACGCGATCTGTTTGTAACCCTGGGAGAGGAAAAAGAGAATAATGCCTTGTCGATGACTCTTTATGTCAAACCGTTTATACGCTGGGTTTGGTTGGGGTCAATTTTTATGGCCTTAGGCGGACTCGTCGCTGCCGGTGATAAGCGTTATCGCAGATTACGTCGACGGCAAACAGAAAAAGCAGCCATGGCAGGCAAGGCTATTAATGCAACGGAGCCCGGACTACAGGCTGGGTCATAAAGTTTAAAATGAATAGAGTTAAATTTTTTATACCAGTGATCGGATTTGTTGCTTTGGCGATTATGTTCTGGCGCGGATTGTATCTTGACCCGAAAGTATTGCCTTCTATGCTAATTGATAAGCCAATGCCTGAATTTCAGATCGCTACAGTAGCGGGTGGAGAAATTAGTAATGCAGATCTACCAAAAGAGGTTTTCTTACTTAATGTTTGGGGCAGTTATTGCCTGCCTTGTTTGATTGAGCATCCAACTTTAACGCGTCTCTCTGAAGAGGGAGATATACCGGTTGTCGGCGTCAACTATCGCGACCGCGAAGACTTGGCAATTGATTGGCTGGAAGAGAATGGTAATCCCTTTGTTTTCAGCATACTGGATGAAGACGGTCGCTTCGGTATTGACCTTGGGGTATACGGAGCACCTGAAACCTATTTAGTCGATGCCGATGGCGTAATTCGGTATCGTCATGTCAGTCCGTTAACAGAGGTGGTATGGAAAGAAAACTTCTTGCCTGCTATCGCGGAGATTCGCAGCGAAGCTGAGTCGTCATTGTGAAACTAATTAAGCGCTTACACAAAGCTAAACTTAGCACCTGTTTATTGCTGCTGGCCCTGACAATTTTTAGTGCGATAACTGTTCCAGAGGTTGTGGCTCAGGTAGACACATTTAAATTTGAAACTGATGAACAAGAAGCACGATTTCGTACGCTTTCAAATGAGCTGCGATGCCCCATGTGTCAAAATACCAGCTTGACCGGCTCTACGGGTGGTGTAGCCCAGGATTTGCGTCGAGAGATTCATCGGATGATTCTCGAGGGTATGAGTAATGCAGAAATTGAGCAGTTCATGTTCGAGCGCTACGGAGATTTTATATTTTATCGGCCGCGTCTCACGACTAATACTCTATTGCTTTGGTTTGGTCCGCTTATCTTTTTGTTGATTGGTGCGTTCCTCGGCTTTGGTATCTGGCGCCGTGCCAAGCAAGTAAATATTGCGGATGTCGAATTAGACCCAGAGCAACAACAACGCCTGAAAGATTTATTAGGTAATAAACAGTAAACCTCACTCAACTAATTGGATATCTATCTTGTTCTGGTTCTTAACTGCTTGTCTATTTATTCTTGCCGCTTTATTTCTGATAGCGCCGCTATGGTTCCGTAACCGGGCACAGTCGTTTGAATTCGACACCTTGCGAAAAAATGAGAATATTGCGCTTTTTCATGAGCGCAGCAACGAACTTGAAAGTGATCTAGCCACTGGGGATCTTGATCAACGACAGTTTGATGCGCTTATGCTGGAGTTGCAGCAGAGTCTACTTGCCGATGTCAGCGCAGAAGATGCAGAGGAGCCTACTGCAACTGCCGGTGCTGTTGTGAAGAAATCGGAGAAACGCAAAAAAGGATCGAGCAATACCAATAGGGGGAAACTGGCGTCTAATGCGGTTCCCATAATTCTTGCCTTGCTAATTCCTGTGTTCTCCTATGGTCTGTATAGTCAGTGGGGCTATATAGATGATGTGGAGATGATGGGTTTATTTGAGCGCACAGTCAACAATGCTGATAACCCCGAAGAGTCCCAAAGCCTGATTGTTAGTCTCGGACAAGCTGTTCAGGAGGACCAAGACAGACTCTGGGCCTGGTATTTCCTGGCTGAAAATTTTGCCAGTCTGGGGATGTTCAGCGAAGCGGAAATTGGCTATCAGCAAGCGGCAGCGAGAATGGATGACTCCCCTGATAAGGCATTTGTGTTGGGAAAAGTTGCGATGGTGAAATACTTTCTCGCCGAATTTAAGTTAACCGAAGAAATTCAAGAGGTAATTAGGCAAGCACAGGCGATTAATCCTGGAGAGACAAGCATACTTCAACTACTTGCCGCTGATGCTGATGAGCGCCAGGATTATAATGCGGCAATTGAATATTGGCGCTTGCTGATCCAAGGCAATCCCTCTTCACAGCAAGCGCAGCTGCTACGGGAAAACATAGCCGCGGCTCAGCAATTGCTAATAGCAGACGGGCAAGATGTCGACCTTGGCCCAGTAATTGAAATCAACCTTTCTTTGGCCGAAGGAATTGAGATCGACGAAAACCTTCGCGTATTCGTGGCGGCGAGAAATGCTGCAAGAGAAGGATTGCCACCGGTAGCGGCCACTGACCTTACTGTGGGAGATCTGCCGAGCACTATTCGATTAGATAATTCCTCCGCTGTTGGCCCATTTAATCTTTCTTCCGCTGATGCGATCTATGTCTCAGCCCTGATCTCTTATTCTGGTACGGCGAATCCCGGCACCGGCGATTACCGAGTTCAATCTGAGAACTTCGCCCACAATGGGCAGCACGCCGTTATCAATCTGGTAATCTCCGAACAACTGCCGTAAGGTCTTTCATCAATCCTGCGCTGAGGTCAATCATGTATTGGGCTGAATTTCTGACCATAGCGATTGCCCATCTGTTTGCCGTTGCGTCACCGGGACCGGATTTTGCTGTTGTCATGCGCCAATGTGTGACTGCTGGCACCCGCGCCGGAATTTGGACGAGCTTGGGTATCGGTTCTGGGATACTGTTACACGTGACCTATTGTCTTCTGGGTGTCGCCATTTTGCTGGCGCAATCTCCAGCGCTGTTTAATGCCATGAAATTTGTAGCGGGGGGATATTTATTCTATCTGGGAGTGCAATCCATAAGGCTGTCGTTTCGTGTTGGGTCAAGTGATAAACCCAAATCCAGAAGCCCTGCCGTTGAGCCACGTCGCGCGTTCTTATTGGGATTTTTAACCAATGGCTTAAACCCGAAGGCAACATTATTTTTCTTGGCTCTGTTTACTGTGGTTATAGACCCGAGTACCCCTACAATTATTCAGGTTTTCTACGGCCTGTATCTTGCACTTGCGACATTTGCCTGGTTTGCAATGTTGTGCCGATTTCTGGGAAGACAGGCAGTGAGGGAGCTGTTGTTGCGCTGGGGAGTCTGGCTGGAAAGAGTGATGGGTTCTATACTGATATTTCTGGCTGTTCAAATTGCGATTAGCGTTTGAGAGGTTTTCTGAGAGGGATTTGGTGGTTCGCAATCGATTCAGGAGCGCCGCGACAGGCTGTAAAAGAGCTGAATATCAGTGCATAGGGGTGCTGATCTAGGTTATAGTTGTCCGCCATAGAGGTAGAGATTTAGTACGATGGACTCCGTAGAACAAGCAAGCGTGCAGCAAGCAACGAAACTCATTGACAAATTTGGGCGTCATGTTGATTACATTCGCCTGTCTGTCACCGATCGTTGCGATTTCCGTTGTGTGTATTGCATGACAGAAGACATGACATTTCTGCCGCGCAATCAAATTCTTTCGCTGGAAGAATTATATCGGGTAGCCAGGGTATTTACCGAGCTAGGCGTTAGAAAGATTCGTCTAACCGGAGGTGAGCCTTTGGTGCGCACCGATGTTATGTCGCTTATTGAAAAGTTGGGAGCCTTGCCCGGCCTGGAAGAATTGTTACTTACCACCAATGGAGCTCAGCTCGAAAAATATGCAGAGCCACTAAAAGCGGCTGGCGTAAATCGCATTAACATCAGTATTGATAGTTTGGACGCTGAGCGATTCAAAAAAATATCCCGTGTAGGCAAGTTGGAAAAAGTGCTGGCTGGAGTCGATGCGGCAAATGCGGCCGGCTTCGATAATATTCGATTGAATTCAGTGATTATGCGCGGTTACAACGAAGACGAAGTTGTCTCGCTGGCCGAGTATGCAATACAGCGGGATATTGATATCGCGTTTATCGAAGAGATGCCACTAGGTGAAGCTTCCGATCATAATCGAGAGGATACAACCTGCAGTAACGCCTGGGTTAGAGAAATCATAGAGCAAAAGTATCGGTTAGTGGATAGTGCCGAGAAGACTGCCGGGCCATCACGCTATGTCAAGGTTGCGGGCAAGAAGAGTCGTATCGGTTTTATTTCTCCCGTAACACACAATTTTTGTGAGGACTGTAACCGGGTGAGGGTAACAGTGGAAGGGAGGTTGTTATTGTGTCTCGGCAATGAGCATTCGGTCGACCTCAGGGCCATACTGCGAGACGAGAAGAGCGATGATGTTGTGTTAAAGCAGGCGTTAATTGACTCTATGCAGATCAAGCCAGAACGTCACTATTTTTATGATAAGGACCATGCTCAGCCAGTGCGGCTAATGAATATGACCGGTGGCTAGCCAGGTAGATATGAACTGCCAGGCAAAGCAAAGCGAATTGGACTCCATACGAATTACCTGACGCAAAAAATGAGTAATAATCGAGCATGACAGAATTCAGTCCTCTAAATATTTCTGTAATAACAGTGTCCGATACACGCACTGAAGAAACAGATAAATCCGGTGCGGTGTTAGTGCAAAGAGCACAAGCGGCCGGACATCATTTGTTGTCGAAAACTATTATCAAGGATGATGTCTATCAACTCAGGGCAGAAGTTTCGGCCCAAATCGCCGATCCGGATACGCATGCTGTATTGTTAACCGGCGGCACCGGATTTACTCTCCGCGACAATACCTATAAAGCCATAAAGCCATTATTGGATGTCGACATTGATGGTTTTGGCGAGCTCTTCCGTCAGCTTTCTTTTTTGGACATTGGCAGTTCGACTATTCAGTCCCGCGCTTTTGCCGGCATGGCAAATAGAACGATAATTTTCTGCATGCCGGGTTCACCTGGAGCTTGTGAGACGGCGTGGGACAAAATAATAGCAGAGCAATTGAATAGCGCTCACAAACCTTGCAATTTTACCGATAAGCTTATTTAAACCAATGCTCTTTTTGGCGCCAGGCTTTTTGCCTTCTTCGCCTTGAAAGTAAAAGCCTGCTTCTTTATCTTTCCTTTGATTCTTCTCTCTCTCTCTCTCTCTCTCTCTCTCTCTCTCTCTCTCTCTCTCTCTCTCTGAACAACTGAGCCGTCATAGTTAGCGCTGGCCAGTGAGAGCAAGCGTAACTAGTTTGCCGAATGACAATTACAGAACAAGTCAAACAGTTAAACTGCAGTGGAATGGAACTGAAAAACGGTGCATATCGAAAATAGGGGGGGGGAGTGAGGTGTCAGTGGATAAAAAAACACCAGCTTAAACTCGATTGTCTAAGCTGGTGATTAGTCAGTGCAAAAATTAATTGAAGGGCTTCGCATACAGCCTCCCTTTTAAGTTTGTGTTTACACGGCGGCGTAGATAATCGCGACTGGAACGGCCAGAGCGGCCATGACCAGCGCTAGACTGACGATAGTTGCTTCTACGATTGGGCGTGCTTTTTTGAGTACCTTGCTCATTACTTTCTCCTAGGTGGGATGATTTCGATTCCTTGAACGTTCGTGTCCACTGAATTACGGGGCGGATAGTAACACATAATGTTTATATACGTAACACTTTGATCGAATAATTAAGAAAAGCGGTGAAAATGTAACGATTTCGTAAAAAATCTTGGCTTGCGTAAAAAACTCAATAAAACAAAGAGATATAGAACTATTTGGCTAAACTCAGGAGTTTCCTGTCCTATTTCAAGCAATGCAATTTTCTAACTATTTGAAATATATGATAAATAGTATTGGTCACCAAAGGTAACATAAGTCGTGAGCTATTAGACATGGACCAATAGACACTCGGCACCGAAGCGGGCGAATCAGGACATTGGGCTTGGTGAAATCTGGATACGTGTCGCTTGGGTGGGGCCGCTTTTACTGCGGGGCTCGAACGTCGATAGCCAATGTGCTGGTCTAGCCGTCCAGCAATCGTTAAAATCACCCGCTTACTTATCACCGCCGCAAAGGACTCTAAATGCGCATAATGACGTTTAACTGTAACGGAATCCGAGCGGCAGCCCGTAAAGGTTTTTTCGATTGGTTACCCCAAAGTAATGTCGACGTTGTCTGCCTGCAAGAAACCAAAGCGCAGATAGATCAGTTGTCAGATCCTGTTTTTCATCCGCAGGGCTACCATTGTCATTACTACGATGCAGAGAAAAAGGGTTACTCCGGTACTGCTATTTATACCCGCACCAAGCCTGGAAAAATTAGCCGGGGCCTGGGCTTCGAGTTGGCGGACACGGAGGGGCGGTATATTCAAGCCGAGTTGGGGGAAATTAGTGTGGCGTCGCTGTATCTGCCATCCGGCTCGAGCAGTGAGGAACGGCAACAGCGCAAGTTCAGCTTTATGTCAGATTTTATGCAGCACATGCAAAGGCTGCGGAAAAAGAAGCGTGAGGTTATTATTTGCGCCGACTGGAATATTTGCCATAAGGAAATCGATTTGAAGAATTGGCGGGCAAACCAGAAAAATTCCGGGTTTTTACCGGAAGAGCGTGAGTGGCTGGATACACTGTATGATAGAGTCGGATATACAGATGCGTTTAGATTGGTCAATCAGGAAGCTGATCAATACTCCTGGTGGTCGAATCGGGGGCAGGCTCGAGCAAACAATGTTGGGTGGCGATTGGACTATCAGCTAGTAACCCCCGGAATCGTAGATAAGGTTGTCTCTGCGGAAATTTATAGAGGGCAAAGCTTTTCTGATCATGCGCCGGTGATCATTGAATACAAATTGTAATGACTGAATTGAGTCGCACTATTTCTGAATTGAACTGGATACGAGAGATTAACAACACAATGCCCAACGACAGATTTTTCAACAACAGATTTTTCAACGGTAAATTTTCCAGACCAACGATAAAATTTTGTATTCGGATAGTCTCTGTGGTCGTCATTTTTAGTGCGGCGAATACTGGATTTGCGCAGCAAATACTTGCAACGATAGATACATCGAAGGGAGAAATAAGAGTTGAGCTAAATGCCCGCGCGGCACCGACATCGGTGGCCAATTTTGTTAATTTGGCCATGCGTGGTTTCTATGACGGGCTGACTTTTCATCGTGTGGAGCCCAATTTTATGGTGCAGGGGGGTGATCCTCTTGCTACCGGTAGCGGAGGCCCTGGTTATCAATTTCGCGGGGAGATAATTTTGCATCACAACCAGCCGGGCATTATTTCTATGGCAAACTCTGGCCCTGGAACCGATGGCAGCCAATTCTTCTTAACGCATCTGGCCACCCCTCATCTGGATGGTTTGCATTCGGTGTTTGGTAAGGTGGTGGCAGGCATGCCAGTGGTGAATCAAATTCGGCGTAAGGATGTTATTAATAGCATCGTCATTTCAGGGGATACCACCAGTCTGTTGCGGCGTAAGAAGGCGCAATTGGATGAATGGAATAGTCTATTGGATGCAGGTTTTCCTGATTTGAAGCCTGCGCCCGTGATAGAGGATGATTAGCTCACAACGAGTTTGCGAACTTGATTGTGTTTAGCTGGATTCCTTGCTCGCGGATTCTTTGCCTTCTTCTTCATCCACTTCGATATATTTTGCGAGAAGAGGCATCTGTCCAATTACGAATGCAAAAGTTAATATCAAGTTTCCGAACACCTTGAACTGAATCCAGTGTGCCTCACTTAGTGTGAATGCGACGATAAGATTCACCGCTCCAAGAATTATGAAGTAAACAATCCAGATACTGTTGAGTCGTTGCCAGATTTCTTTCGGCGCGCTTACTGCGTGCCCCATCATATGTTGAATGGCTGGCTTTTCGCTGAAAAACCGTGATCCCAGGAAAACGCTGGCAAAAATCCAGTTTACTATTGGCGCCTTCCATTTCAGGTAGTCTGTGTTGCGAAAAATAATTGTAGGCAAGCAGAAAAGCACAACGGCAACCAGGGTGATCCATTGGAATTTATCCAGTCGTTTTTGAGATATGAATAAGCCGCCGTAAACAATAACAGAGGTGACTAGCAGAAACTCGGCCGCACTGAAGATGCCGCCTATGCTGTGCTCAAAGCCAGCGATGTTTACTGCCCGTTCGTCTAAAGCGAAAACGATAAAAAATACCAGAAGGGGGATGTAATCTATGAATTGTTTCATTGTTGCTTGTCTTTTCTGCCCGGTTTGCCTGAATTCCGTACTGCAACAGCATGGTAATCGATTTGAAGAAATGTGTCTGCTTTTACGGGGCGATGTAATAGAATCTGTTTTTTTTCAAGGTCGCTCGTCACCCTGGGCAAATTTATTGAGAATTTGGGGGGGATTAGGCCGCTATCACTTGATAGCATAGTCGATTACAGGGAAAAGCCCGAATTAGCAATGAGTGAATTTCTGCAGGTACATCCTCGTAATCCAGAGGAGCGGGTCATCAATCAGGTTGTAGAGGTGCTGCTGCAGGGCGGAGTCATAGTGTATCCAACGGATTCGACCTATGCCCTGGGTTGTCATATTGGTGATAAGACGGCACTTGACCGTATACGTCGTATTCGTCAATTGGGCGATAAACATAATTTCACCCTGATGTGCAGTGACCTGTCCTCACTTGCCAGTTATGCCCAGGTTCAGAACAGTGACTACCGGATACTAAAGGCCTACACGCCCGGTCCGTATACCTTTATTTTGAAGGCAACTCCCGAAGTGCCTCGCCGTTTGATGCACCCGAAGCGAAAAACAATTGGCATACGCGTCCCTGAGAATATTGTCGCACAGGCTATTCTCAGTAAACTGGGAGAGCCGATGATGAGCGCAAGTCTTATTTTGCCGGATGAGGATGAGCCGCTGTTTGATGTCTATGAAATGCAAGGCAAGATAGGCAAACTTGTGGATTTGATTATCGATGGCGGGCCCTGCTCTCTGGAGCCTACTACACTGGTGGATCTGGTGGACGGAGTGCCCAAAATACTAAGAATCGGTAAAGGTGATGCGGAACCGTTTCTTTGATGTCCGCACTAACGAGTTATAATTAGCGCCAAGCTTAATCACTAATCAACAGTAATTTAATCGGATAAGCAGGAGAAAGAGTTGTCTACGGTGGATTCGCAGCAACGAGTATTATCAGGAATGCGGCCTACAGGCCGCCTTCATTTGGGACATTTGCACGGCGTTTTGAATAATTGGGTGAAGTTGCAGCACGAATACGAGTGTTTCTTCTTTGTTGCCGATTGGCATGCGTTGACTACCCATTATGGTGATCCGGCTATTTTCGAGGAAAATGTTCTCGATATGGTTATTGACTGGTTAGCCGTTGGAGTAAATCCTGGGTCGGCCGCTTTATTTGTTCAATCCAGGATTCCCGAGCACGCCGAGTTGCATTTGCTGTTGTCGATGTTGACGCCCCTGGGATGGTTGGAGCGAGTGCCTAGTTATAAGGATCAGCAAGAAAAACTGCATGAAAAGGAGCTGGATACCTACGGCTTTCTTGGTTATCCCTTATTGCAGGCGGCGGATATATTGATTTACCGGGCGGGTTACGTGCCAGTGGGTGCTGACCAGGTAGCCCATGTTGAGTTGACGCGGGAAACAGCGCGTAGATTCAATCATATTTATGGTCGTGAACCCGGTTTCGAAGAGAATGCGCAGGCGGCGATCAGGAAAATGGGGAAGAAGTCGGCTCGCTTGTATTCAAATTTGCGCACGGCCTATCAGGAACAAGGGGATCATGAGGCGCTCGAAAAGGCCCAGGCCTTATTGAAAGAACAACAGAATATATCCATTGGGGATAGTGAGCGGCTGTATGGTTATCTCGAGGGTGGAGGCAGAATGATATTGGCGGAACCCCAGTCATTGTTGACACCGATGTCAAAAATGCCGGGGCTGGATGGTCAGAAGATGTCTAAATCCTATGATAATACGATATGTCTGAGAGAGCCGCTGGATCAGATTGAAAAGAAAATCAGCACCATGCCGACAGACCCTGCGCGAGTGCGTCTGACCGACCCAGGTGATCCTCAGAAGTGCCCGGTATGGCAATTGCACCAAACCTACTCAGACCAGAATACCAGGGATTGGGTGATGGATGGCTGTAAGAATGCAGGCATTGGCTGCCTGGAATGTAAGAAGCCGGTTAGTGATGCGATCATTGCGGAGTTGGAACCTATTCAGAAAGAAGCGGCTCAGTATGAAAAAGACCCGGATATTGTGAGATCTATCATCGCTGAGGGCTGCGAAACGGCCCGGGAATCTGCGAAAGAAACGATACAGGAGGTCAGAGACGCAATGGGGCTCTCCAATTGGTAACAAAGCCTTTCCCAGGTGAGCTTTTCATTTGCAATTGAGGTAAAATTTCAGCCTTCACAAGAACTCAAAGTAGACCACCAGATTGACCACTATCGGCGCCGAATCAGACATGGAAAACCATGAGTCACAGGGGATTCCGGCTATCCTCGAAGAGCACGACCCTGATGCTCCGCAGCAGCAGGAATTGCCCTTCGCTTTCGTTGACGGTCAAGCTATCACCGAAGTTCCTAAAGACCTTTATATTCCGCCTGATGCTCTGGAAATTTTCCTCGAAGCCTTCGAGGGACCGCTGGATTTATTGCTGTACCTGATCAAGCGTCAAAACATTAATATATTGGACATTAATGTGTCCGATATTACCGATCAGTATATGGCTTATGTCGACTTAATGGAGTCTTCGCAATTCGAACTTGCTGCCGAATATCTGGTTATGGCGGCGATGCTGGCGGAGATCAAATCCCGATTTCTGCTGCCCAGACAAGAAGAGGAAGAGGAGGAGGAAAATGATCCTCGCATGCAACTCATCCGGCGCTTGCAGGAGTATGAGCGTTACAAACGGGCGGCAGAGGAACTCGATGAATTGCCGAGGATGGACAGGGATATTCATCGTGCGGGGGCGTCTCTGCCCGAGCTCGAGCGGATCACCCCGGATCCTGACATTGATTTAAACGAAATCTTGTTGGCTCTCTCGCGCGTTCTCAAGCGAGCAGACAATTATGAACATCACCATATTCAACTTGAAATGCTATCTACTCGAGAAAAGATGTCAGAGATTTTGGTGCGAATTTCTGATCATAAATTTGTGACGTTGGTATCTCTGTTAATTCGCGAAGAAGGAAGGTTGGGTGTTGTCGTTACATTTCTGGCAATTATGGAATTGATTAAAGATTCATTGATTGAAATTGTTCAGTCAGAATCTTTTGGGCCTATACATTTAAAATCTAGAAGTTGAGAAGGAAGGACCTGATAGCACAACATGAGTGATGTAGATAACAAAGTTAAAATGATCGTAGAAGGCTTGCTGCTGGCAGCCGGCAGGCCGCTTTCACTGGATAATATAATTCAAGTCTTCAGTGATGAGGAGAAGCCTGATCGCGATGAAGTAAAAAAGGTACTGCAAAGTATTTCTGACGAGTGTAACGATCGTGGCTTCGAACTTAAGGAGGTTGCCTCAGGCTATCGGTTTCAGGTAAAGCAGGATTTGAGTGAATGGGTAGCAAAGCTTTGGGAGGAGCGGCCTCCCAGGTATACGCGAGCTCTGCTGGAAACGCTGGCGTTAATAGCCTACCGACAGCCAATTACCCGTGGCGATATTGAAGAAATTCGCGGAGTTGGAGTCAGTTCTAATATTATAAGAACCTTGCTGGATCGAGAATGGGTTCGCGTAGTGGGCCATCGAGATGTACCCGGGCGTCCAGCCATGTTTGCGACTACGAAGGGCTTTCTGGACTATTTTAATCTTAAAAATTTGCAGGACTTACCGCCGCTTTCTGAGATCAGGGAGCTCGAGCAGAGAGATCCGGAACTTAATTTGGAAGATGACCTCGGAGATCGGCGGGTACTGGAATTACCCGAAGACTCAATTGATGAAGGCAGTTATGAATTGAATGAAGCAGAGCTGGCCGAGTTGACCGCCGAAGAAGAGGAGGCGGTGGCTTTATCCAGGAAACCACTGGATGAGATTCTTAATCTGCCCTCCCAGCAGTCCGATGTTGATGATTCAGACAGCAACATAGAATTTGGCAACGAGGATACTTCGGGAATTGACGAAGGTCAGCTGGATGACATTGACTCTGGTGAGCATGAAGCGGACGATGATGACGCAGAGACAGAAACGGACGAGCTCTAGCTCTTTCTGAGCTAGTCAAAGTTTCACGACAACACTATTTAACACTCCAAATGATATCGATATGACTGAGAAGTTACAAAAAGTACTGGCGCGAGCAGGTTTTGGGTCGCGCCGAGAAATAGAAACCTGGATCGAAAAGGGTCGGGTAAAAATTAATGGCAAGATCGCTGTGATAGGTGATCGAGTGGACGACTCGGACAAGATAGTTGTCGATGGCAAAAAACTGGCCGCGCAGAACAAAATTCGAGAAGAGCGCCGGGTGTTGTTATACAACAAACCAGAGCATGAAGTTACAACGCGCAAAGACCCAGAAGGAAGGAAAACAGTTTTTGATAGGCTGCCGGCGCTGAAACATGGTCGATGGGTGGCTATTGGTCGTCTGGATATCAATACCAGCGGCCTGCTTCTCTTCACTACCGATGGCGAGCTCGCCAATAAGCTAATGCATCCCAGTTCTCAAATTGAACGCGAATATGCTGTTCGTGTCTTGGGCGATGTGACGCCCGAGATGGTACAGGCGATGCACAAGGGTGTTGTTATCGAGGGCAATCTTTGTCGATTTACTGATGTGCAACATTATGGCGGCGAGGGTGTTAATCAGTGGTATCACGTTGTGTTGATGGAAGGTCGCAATAGAGAAGTGCGTAAGTTATGGGAATCTCAGGGGGTTAAGGTGAGCCGCTTGAAACGAGTTCGGTTTGGCCCGCTTTTTATTCCCAGTACAGTGAGTAAGGGTCGCTTCAATGAGTTGGGAAAAGTGGAGATCGAAAAGCTGCTAAAACTGGTCAGTCACGATTCAAATCAAATAACTAAACCTTCAAGGCGATGATCAGCAAGCTGGCGTGCTAAATTGCTTCAAATCCTCTGACGTTCAATGCCTGGCCATGTATCGGTTGAGCCTCTGGGCTCATTAAGTACAGATACACTGGCATAATCGATTCCGCAGTAGGCTGTGTTTCTGGATTTTCGGCCGGGTAGGCATCGCGCCGCATCGCTGTGCGGGTGCCTCCGGGGTTCAGGCTGTTTACTCGAATCGCGGTGGTATTTTCTACTTCTTCGGCTAAAGTTTGCATCAGACCTTCTACGGCAAATTTCGATACCCCGTAGGCTCCCCAATAGGCGCGGCCGACACGACCGACACTGGATGAGGTAAAAATCATTCTGGCATCCTGAGAACGACTTAAGGCGGGCAGCAAAACCTTGCTCAGATGAAATGCGGCGTTCACATTCACCTGCATGAGATCGCTCCAATCTTGCTCCGGGTAGAATTCTATCGGGCTTCTTGCACCAAGCAATGCGGCATTATGGATTAAGCCATCGAGGCATTCGAACTGCTCATCCAGGGATGCGGCCAGTATTTTGTAATCTTCGATCGACGCTGACTTGAAATCGATGGGATGAATTATCACCTTGCCCGGGTGTAGTGCTTCGATCTCATCGTAAACCTGTTCCAGTTTACTCTGCGTCCGACCCAGCAGAATGACGTTGGCGCCATGCTCGGCAAATGTTTTGGCACAGACTTTTCCGATTCCATCCCCGGCTCCGGTTATCAGAATCGTCTTGTTACTAAGGAGATCACTTGGCGCTACGTATTGGAAGGTCATATCAGGCAAACTTTAACAAATTTAATAGGGATTCTGTTTGTGCCGCCGATTGTAAAATAAAATCGGCATACCATTCTTCAACTTTTGCATTTTCGGCTAGATAGCCATAAGCGGCAGCTATCGCTATGACATCGGCATTCTTGGCGGCCTGAATATCGCGAATATGATCGCCTATATAGACTGTGCGTTCCGTGCCGCATCCTAATTTTTGGCAGGCCAGTAATATAGGTTCTGGGTGGGGTTTCCGTTCCGTCACGTGATCGGGGCAAATCAATACGCCACAGCGGTCTGTAAGTCCCAGCTTCTCGAGTAAACGGACGCTGTATTTTTCCGGTTTGTTGGTCACTATTCCCCATGGAATATTTTGCTGCTCCAACTTTATCAACAACTGATTAAGTCCCGGGTAGAGTGTTGCCTCGGTTGTTGCTAATTGCAGGTAGTAAAGGTCGAGCAGACGCTGATTCAGTGAGGGAAAGTCTTGATGATCTTCTTCGATGTCAAATGCCAGTTTTACCAGGGCGCGAGCGCCATCTGACACGGTATGATAAATCGCTTCAGAAGAGATGGGAGGTTTATCGTTTTCCTGTAGAAGTTGATTTACAACTTTAACGAAGTCTGCCGCAGTATCGATTAATGTCCCATCCATGTCGAATAGTACGCATTCTATGGATGTTTCCAGTTCTTGCTTCATTCAGGATTGCTCTCAAGTTTGGACTCTTCTTTGTGCTCTTGTTTGCACTCTTCCTTGTAATAACAGGCGATATAATTCACGTCGATATTGTCCTGCAAGGAATATTTGCGTGTCAGCGGGTTATAGCCCATGCCGATCTGAGCTTCGAGTTCCAGATTACTGTCGCGGCACCAAGCGGCCAACTCTGAGGGTTTGATGAATCTACCATAATCGTGGGTGCCTCTAGGCAAGAGGCGTAGGAGATATTCGGCGCCGAGTACGGCAAACAGGTAAGCTTTAGGATTTCGGTTAATGGTTGAGAAAAATACCACGCCGCCCGGCTTTACCAGATCATGACACGCCTGTATCACGGAAGAAGGAGTGGGCACATGCTCGAGCATCTCCAGACAGGTCACCACATCGAACTGCTGCGTCCGAGTTGCCGCGAATTGTTCTGCAGATGATTTCTGATAGTCGATGTCCAGTTTGCTTTCAAGCTGGTGTAATCGCGCTACCGCCAGAGAGGCATCGGCCATATCGATTGCCGTGACTTCTGCTCCATGGTGTGCCATTGCTTCGGCTAAAATTCCGCCACCGCAACCTACGTCAAGCACTGTTTTTCCCGCCAGGTTAATTCGACGGCTTATGTAATTCATACGTAGCGGGTTTATTTCATGCAGTGGTTTGAACTCGCTATCGGGATCCCACCAACGAGAAGCCAGGCTCTCAAATTTACGTATCTCTATTTCGTCTACATTTTCCATGGTTTGATTCAAGCCTTCTGTGCCTCCAGTATCTGCTTTTGCCATGCCCGGGTTGTCGTTTTAATCAGCTGGCTGTCCAGGGTTTTTAGCTCAC
>FLOH01000602.1_pt1 | contig 72079 bp, 67 predicted proteins | sample 756751 | NCBI WGS metagenome assembly FLOH01 (sample SAMEA4026879, study PRJEB14308) | marine metagenome | biome: coastal water; material: water | depth 74 m
GTGGACACGGGTAGGGGGTCTCTACTCGGCTTCGCTCAGAGATCGGCTCGCCATGGTCGTTGAGAACCAGCGCTTTGATGCCGGTACCGCCAACATCGATTGAAAGTGTGAAAGTCATTTGGTCTCAGTCTAGAGGGTGGCGTCTGCAACAGTAAGAATTTCGGCACCATCTTCGCGAACTACCAATGTATGTTCGAACTGTGCGGTCCAGTTCTTATCTTGGGTGGTCGCGGTCCAGTTGTCGTCCCACATGTCAAATGCGATCGTTCCTAGGGTGAGCATGGGCTCAATGGTGAAGGTCATGCCGACTAACATTTCTTGATCCGCATGGGGGTCATCAAAATGTGGGATGACTAGCCCACTGTGGAACGAAGTGCTAATTCCATGTCCTGTGAAGTCGCGGACCACTCCGTAATTGAACCGCCTCGCATAGCTCTCAATCACGCGTCCAATTACGTTGACTGGCCGTCCAGGTCGAACGGATGCAATTGCTCGCATTGTGGCTTCTTTGGTTCGCTCAACGAGAAGCCGGGCTTCCTCATCTACGTCTCCACACAGGAACGTGGCGTTGGTGTCACCATGTACCCCGCCAATAAAAGCCGTGATGTCAATATTGCAAATATCACCGTCTTGGAGAACGGTTGAATCAGGGATCCCGTGACAGATCACCTCATTTAGCGATGAGCACAAACTCCTAGGGTATCCGCGGTAGCCCAAAGTCGAAGGGTAAGCGCCGTGATCGCAAAGGTAATCGTGGCCGATTCGATCGAGTTCTTCGGTCGTGATTCCCGGGGCGACTGCTTTGCCCACTTCCGCAAGGGCGTTGGCAGCCAGTGTGCCGGCAATTCGCATCAAGGCAATTGTTTCTTGGGTTTGCACTTCCGGTCCGTCAAATGGGCTCGGCCCAGGCTTCCCTACATATTCAGGGCGGGCGATATTGACCGGAACGGTGTGCTGTGGACCCAAGACTCCGGGGCTCAGTGGTACACGTGTGCGCAAGCTCATGATCTGAGTCTATTGCCCGTTAGGCTGGGCCTTTGAACGTCATATATTTGTTAGTGCAATCACGATCAAGATTCGATAGGGAGAGACATGAGTTGGTACTACTGCCTTGAACATAAGAAGTCAGAACCCGAAGACGGTTGCGCGAACTCTGAACGTATGGGTCCTTATGCGACCCAAGGAGAAGCGGACCTGGCGATTGAACATGCTGCAGAACGCAATGCTGCATTTGATGCGGATGAGGACTAATTTAGCGACTAGACCCAGTACCCCACCAACGAAAAAGGACCCGCACAAAGTGCGGGTCCTTTTTTAAGAAGTAAAACTTCCTAGGGAGTCTACTTCCGGCGTGCGGTCTTTTTTGCGGCCTTGCGAGGAGCTGCTTTCTTAGCGGTCTTCTTTGCGGCCTTGCGAGGAGCTGCTTTCTTAGCAGTCTTCTTGCGTGCGGTCTTCTTTGCTGCCTTGCGAGGAGCTGCCTTCTTAGCAGTCTTCTTGCGTGCGGTCTTTTTTGCTGCCTTGCGAGGAGCTGCCTTCTTAGCAGTCCTCTTCGCCGTTGTCTTTTTTGCTGCCTTGCGAGGAGCTGCCTTCTTAGCAGTCTTCTTGCGTGCAGTCTTCTTTGCTACCGCCACGATGCCTCCCGTGTCGAGCGTTCCCTGCGCTTTACAGGGAACAAGTGACATAACTGTGACAGAGCAAACGCGAAAATACAAAGATATCCGCGTCTATTGTCAAAGCCGTGTCGCGTTAATGATATAGGGAATCGACTTGCATGTGCGCTTGAATGCAAACTCTGGCAACATTGGCCACATGACACAGAGCCCAGCTTCGGATATAAATGAAAATGAGATTGACATTTCGAGTACGACGATAGGTGTACTTGGAGGTACCGGCGAACAGGGACGTGGACTTGCAACACGGTTCGCACTGGCCGGATTGTCGGTGATTATTGGATCGCGCACTGCGGAGCGAGCGGATGAAGTCGCAAGCGAAATTGGTCACAGCGTTAAAGGCATGACCAATGCGCATGCAGCACAAGCGAGTGACCTGGTAATTGTTGCCGTTCCGTGGGATGGTCACAAAGAACTGTTGGAATCATTGGTTATTTCGCTCAGTGGCAAGATTGTGGTTGACTGCGTGAATCCACTGGGATTTGATAAGCAAGGCGCTTTTCGTCTTGACGTTGCCGAAGGATCTGCCGCCCAGCAAGCTCAAATAATTCTCACAGATTCCAGGGTTGTTGCCGCATTCCATCACATCTCGGCAAAGTTGTTGCTTGATACTGACGGCGCGCAACTCAGTGGTGACGTTCTCGTTTTAGGTGATGATCGGGAGGCGACAGATCTTGTGAGTGCACTGGCCGGGACTTTGGGTGGCATGCGTGGCGTGTACGCCGGACGTTTGCGAAATGCGGGTCAGATCGAAGCTCTCACCGCAAATCTCATTTCGATGAATCGTCGTTATAAAGGACACGCCGGAGTGCAAATCACTGATATTTAGAGCTCAGGTTTGCTATTGGTATGAGTTTTCGGGTCCGGGAAATTCGCCGCTTGCCACATCGGCAATCCAATTTTCGACTGCAGATTTGATTGGCGCTCGAAGTTGGGCATATTGGCGGACGAATTTGGGCGGTTCCTGATCGCCGATCCCCAGTAGGTCTTGCCACACGATTACTTGGGCGTTAGTGGCTTTCCCGGCGCCGATTCCCACGGTGGGGATGTCCAGCAGGTCGGTAATTCGGGCCGCTAATTCAGATGGGATTGCTTCTAAGACGATTGCTTTGGCGCCAGCATTTGCTAAAGCCTTCGCATCGCGCATCAGAGTCTCGCCAGCCTCGCCACGGCCTTGGACCCGATAGCCGCCGAGTGAGTGCACCGACTGCGGGGTCAGACCGAGGTGACCAATTACCGGGATTCCCGCGCTGGATAACGCCTCCACTTGCGGGATGACCGGTGCGCCGCCTTCCAATTTCACCGCTTGAGCGCCACCATCTTTCATGAAAGCGGCCGATGTCTCAATTGCTTGGGCAACACTTGCTTGGTAACTGCCAAAAGGCAGATCCGCGATCACTAATGGTGTGCGTGAGCCCCGAACAACTGCGCGCACCAATGGCATGAGTTCTTCGACGGTAACCGGGAGCGTTGAGTCGTAGCCGTAGACCACCATGGCTGCGGAATCACCGACGAGTAGGGCGTGGGCTCCGGCTTCTTCGAAAATTCCCGCACTGAGATAGTCGTAGGCGGTGATCATGGACCATCGCTCGCCACGAATGCTCAACTCAGCAAGATCATGCAGTGTTAACCGACGCTCAGGCGGTGAGTAATGCGTTGACATTTTTCTCCAATCTCGAGGCTCACAAGGAGTCCCCGGACCATGTTGAGAAGGGTGTGCGTTCAGGGATAAGCATGGCACGACTTGATCCTGTTGTCAGCCCCAGGTTGAGACTTATTAAAGTGCTCGCGAAAATTGTGGTCTGGATTCGGCCCTCACTCCTACAGCGCGGGCGATGCCACCGGCGGCTCGGAAGAGGCGGCACGCTTCGCCGGGGGTTGATCGTAGGTCGATGAGCGAGGGTCGATCTCCGGGCCCTTTCACACCGCACGTTGATGTGCCCTGCGGAGGGACCTGAATCGCAGACAGTTCCCATGACCGCCAGTGGGCGAGTTACGCGGCCGTTTTCGGGCAGCTACTCGTCTCCGCTGACAGGCCTGGTGGAGTAGGAACTCCGCGAAACCGCTTGACACGAGGTGTGATTCAACGAACAATCGGTTTGGCTAGTACTTGTTACGAGGTCAATATTGCGAGGCGAATAGGAGTTCCGATGGTTACCTACCAATACAACTGCGATGATGACGGTCCCACTGATGTCCGTCTTCCCATGGGCACGGCAACTGAGACGATTGCCTGCCCCGTCTGCACTCAGCCGGCTCGACGGGTCTTCACCAGCCCCATGCTCTCCGCAGTGGATCAGAATCGGATGAAGCTCATCGACTCCACGAAGGCGACCAGCGACCGCCCTGAGGTCGTAACATCTATTCCTTCGGATGGACGGCGCAAGAAGCAGCCGATGGCCCCACCGAATCCGATGCTGCAAAAGTTGCCGCGTCCATAATCCTGAACGGCGAAAGAAGAAGGCGGGCTCCCCAAGGGAGCCCGCCTTCTTCTTTGTGGTGGAGGGTTTTGAACAGATCGCTAGCCCCCCGCACCGGGTGATACTTATTACCACGGGTATGGAGCCCACTGACCTTCCGTGTGGTCTGCCCAGCGCGACATCGGCACAGCCATGCCGCCCTTTACCTTAGTGGGACCGCTTGCCGAGGGAGCAACGTCGAAATCGAAGATCGCCCTTGGCAGGTAGACGGTCGAGCAGGCATTCGGGATATCGACGACGCCGGAGAGACGTCCTTCGATTGGAGCCGAGCCCAGGATCATGTATGCCTGAATCTCGCTGTACCCGAACTTCGTCAGGTAGTCGATGGCGTGCAGGCAGGCCCGCTGATATGCAAGGAACGGATCCAGATAGCGCTGCACCCCATCCAAGGTCACCGAGGTTCCCGAGAATGCCAGCCATTCGCTGTACAGGGGATCTATGATGCCCGGCATGAAGATGGCGTTCTCTGACACGCCATAAGTCTCCATCCCGCCCTTGATGATGTCGACGCCAAGCGTCATGGAGCCGCCGCTTTCGATGGCCCCGCAGAAGGTGATCTCACCATCGCCCTGTGAGAAGTGCAGGTCACCGAAGGACAGATTCGCTCCATCGACGAACACCGGGTAGAAAACCCGGGTGCCCTTGGTGAAGTTCTTGATGTCCTGGTTGCCACCGTTCTCGCGTGGGGGAGCCGTGCGAGCAGCTTCGCCCGCGGCCTTGTCGTAAGCAGCACCCGAGAGGGAGCCCATGATCGCACTGTCCGGATTCGGTGGAAGTGCCAGTGGTGGCACCCGATTCGGATCGGTCTTGATCAGGTCGGTCTCCCGCTTCGTCCACTTGGCCAGCAACTCGGCGGACGGAGCGACGCCCATCAGTCCGGGATGCTGGATGCCGGTGTAGGAGACGCCCGGGATGTGACGCGATGTTGCCACGCCTCCACGGAAGTCCCAGATCACCTTGTAGGCATCCGGGAATTGGTCGACGAGGAAGCCACCACCGTTTTCCCGAGGGAAGACGCCGGTGTAACCCCAGCCTTGACCCGCGACTCCGTCGACATTCTCGTCTTCGCACGGCCCGACGTCGAGAATGTCGACGACAAGGAGGTCGCCTGGCTTGGCGCCCTCGATACGGAACGGTCCGCTGAGGACGTGAACGCCCGCGAGTGGGGCATCGCGCACATCATCGGCCGAGTCGTTGTTGCGGATGGCGCCATCGAACCACTCACGGCAGTCAGCGCGGAATACATCACCCGGCTTGACCGTGACATTGGCCGGGATATCCGGGTGCCAGCGGTTGTGCCCGACGTGCTTTTGATCGGTAAAGGACTTCGTGTTATCTAGAGGGTACAAATTCTTTGGCATATCTACTCCTACAGTTGTTTATGATGATTAGGCAGTGAAATTTCGGCTCAAACCGACGCTTCGACTGGCGCGGCGGACTTGTCCATTTTGAAGTACAGCGCTCCAAACACCACGACCCCGAAAACTGCTAGGACGATAGCGAATGTGTTTGCTGAAATGTCGTTAATTCGACCAGTCAGGATCAGGAACGCCGGTAAGGCTCCAGTTACGAAACCCTCAATCGCCGCAACTGCTCCGGTGTATTTGCCGATCCCGTCACGCTTCCTCGCCAAAAGGTAGAAGAAGAGCAACCACAGATAAGCCCAATAGAGCCAGATCACGCCGAAGACAGGGTCTCCCGCGTCGAAGGAGATGATCGAGAAGACTACCGCTGCAATCGCCACGAACAGCGAGAACATTCCCAATCCGGAGCCATCAAGATCCCACATCAGGTTGCACGCGACATACAGGTACGTGAAACCGAACAAGTAGAGGCCGGATGCCCCCAAGATCTGCGTCATATCACCGTCAGCATTAATAATCAGATAGGTCGGTGTGACAACTTGTAAGAGACCTACGAATATGTTCAGAGGTGCTGCTGACTTTGCATCAATCCATCCGAGCAACATTGTTCCATTGAGGAACAGAATCGCCCCGACGTATAACAATCCGACTGCGCCCATACGCGCCACCTTTCATAGAAAGACGATCCGTCCTTACAAGCGTTCAGCAATGCGTGTCGATTCGCCTTGCTTTGAATGTTACTCCCGCCAAGATGCTTTGTCCTGCAAATGCCGAAACTCAGAAAAATTGATCATGAAATCTGGTGCCTGCCGTACGTGGGGATTGTTCGTGAAATTTATGATCTGGATTCGGGCGCCGTGTCGGCAAGCTTGCGTCGGTCGCCGACCGGCTCTGCGACACAGTGCGTGCCCAACTTGTGGACTCATCGAATCAGCCAGAACGAAAACTCTCACCGCAAGGAGTTAAGTTTCCTGAGTAAATACAGACGAGGTACGCATTCAAGTCTCTCGGGCGTACTGACCTGACGGACTACGCCCCAAGGCGCGGAATGTCCCTATTACGATACGATACCGTTTCGTAATGGCTGGAGATTCCGGCAGCACACCTGCAACAGGAGAATGAATGGCAGAGAAACGTCCCATAGATTCAGCAGCCCGAGATTCCCACGGTGCATTTGGCGCTGACGGTCACCCCAGGCGGTGGGCGATTTTGGCGGTACTAGTCGTCAGCCTGTTAGTGGTGGTCCTGGATAACACGATTCTCAATATCGCGTTGCCCACGATTCAGCGTGAACTGGGGGCAAGTCAATCAGAGTTGATTTGGGCCATCGATGCCTATGTTTTGGTGTTTGCCGCCTTGCTTTTCAGCTGGGGAGTACTCGGGGATCGGATTGGTCGCAAGAAAGTCCTGATCATTGGTCTCACCATTTTTGCGGTCGCATCAGCGATTGCTGCATTTTCGGCAAGTTCGGGAATGCTGATTGGGATGCGCGCGGTCATGGGAATTGGTGGCGCTGCGGTACTTCCCACCACCTTGGCAATCATCACCGTTGTGTTCCCACCGCACGAGCGCGGAAAAGCAATCGGCGCTTGGGCCGGAGCTGTTGGTGCTGCTATTGCACTAGGTCCAGTTTTGGGTGGAGTACTTTTACAGCATCCTTCATGGTTCGAATGGTTGCTGGGAAATATGTGGGGTTCGGTGTTCCTGATCAACGTCCCAATTGTCATTATCGGGGTGATTGCAATTGCCCGAGTAGTTCCCGAGACCAAGAATCCACAACCTCGAGCCCTGGACATTCCCGGATTACTGCTCTCCATTACCGGTCTCGGGCTGTTGATTTACGGAATCATCCATGCATCAGAAACCCGTGAATGGCTTGCCCCGTCAGTCCTGTTTCCAGCATTTGCCGGCATCGCACTGATTGCGCTCTTTCTATGGATTGAGTCGCGCAGTGATCATGCATCGTTTGATGTAGCGCTATTCAAGAACCGCGGATACGCGGTAAGCCTGGCGGCGATTTCGCTATCATTCTTCGCGCTCACAGGAATTACGTTCATGTTGCCGTTCTACCTGCAGATCCTTCGCGGCTTTGACCCGCTTTCAGCGGGCTTATCGTTTATTCCATTCGCCGTGGGGCAGATAATTGCAGCGCCACGCTCTGCAACTATGGTGAATAGATTTGGCTACCGAGCGGTGATGTCCTTTGGGCTAGGGGCGGTAGCCGTAGCCTTAGGTGCACTGTCATTAATCCAAATTGACACGCCGATCTGGTTGATTCTTACTGTTTTCTTCATCTTCGGCTTCGGATTGGGCAACGTCATCGCGCCAGCCTCCACCGTGATGCAAAATGTCTTACCGCTGGCCCGGGCGGGTGCCGGTTCTGCTGTTCAAAACACCGTGCGCCAAGTCGGCGGAGCACTCGGTGTCGCAGTTATCGGAACAATCCTCGCTACTCGTTATGCACACAATGTTGAACCGTTCCTGGCCAACTTGCCCGCGGAAATTTCCGATCAAGCAAGGGATCTCGGTTCCGAATCCATTATTGGAACTGTCTCGGTACTCGATCAGGCGGCCGAGAGGGGTGTTCCGGCGAATATCATTGATCAGTTGCGGTCGGGGGCATTTGAAGCATTTTTGAACGCTTCGCACATCACCTCGATGATCTCAACAGCGGTAGTGCTAATTGCTTTCTTCATCGTCTTAATTGGTCTTCCCAAGATTTACCCACCGCAGAAAATTAAAATTGAAGAACCCACCCAGGTGCCGGATCCGGCCCATTCGGACATCAATGACGTTATCGAGGCTGAATTTGGCAATTATGAGGGTGAGCTTGCCGCTGAAATGAGTCCGAACCCCGAACCGAATAAACCGGCGAACTAACCATGCCGGAGTTAAAAGTACGAGGCCGTCCCCGAAGCCAAGACGTTGATTTGGTGATCGTGGAGTCCGTCCTTGACATCATCGCCGAGGATGGAATTTCTAAGGTCACCATGGAAGGCGTTGCCCAACGGGCTGGCGTGAGTAAAGCCAGTCTGTATCGACGTTTCCCCACCAAGTCCGACATGGCACAAGCCGCCGTCGAACATATGCGTCAGGAAAGTCCAGCTATTCCTTCACAGGGGAGCGCCTACGAGCGCCTGCTCAGCCTCATGGAAGGCACAAGAACTGCTGTTCAGGGGTCTCGCTATGGCCGAATCATGCTCGCCGTGATTTCCACTAGCCATGAACACCCGGAGTTAGCGCAGCTGGTCTACAACCGAATCCTGCAGCCGCGCCGAATGCGGATTCGCGAGATTGTTGAACAAGGAATCGAAGCCGGTGAGTTTCCCAGCACCCTCAATATTGATGTTGCAATGCCCACCCTGATTGGGCCAATGCTGTATCTGGGCATGTGGTCAATGTGTGAGCCGGTGTCACACACCAGGACGGAAGATGTCCTTCGTTCAGTTATGGGATTGCCCCAAAACCACTAACCTTGCCAGCGATTGGTTATGGGCAGGCGCCGGTCACGGCCAAAAGACTTAGTAGAAATCTTGGTGCCTGGCGGGTACTGCCTGCGCTTATATTCGGCCCGATCGGTGAGCGAAATTATTCGATGAACTAAGGCCGAGTCAAAACCTTTCGCTTCCAGATCTGCGATTGATGCATCTTGATCAATATACATTTCAAGGATCGCATCAAGGAGTTCGTAGTCGGGGAGCGAGTCGCTGTCGAGTTGATCAGGTCGCAATTCGGCACTGGGCTCTTTCTCGATGCTGTTTTCGGGAATTGGAGGGGTAGCTCCCGCTGCTGTGGCGGTGGCGTTGCGCCACCTGGCTAAAGCCCACACCATTGTTTTAGGAATGTCCTTGATCGGGGCGAAGCCTCCGACCGCGTCACCGTAAATAGTGGAGTAGCCAACGGCAAGCTCACTTTTATTACCGGTGGCGAGAACGAGATGGCCGTGTGAGTTCGACAGGGCCATCAGGGTCGTTCCGCGTACTCGAGCTTGCAAGTTCTCTTCCGCAAGGCCAGTGACACCCAGTTCGGCGAGGAACGCATCAACCATGGGGGCTATTGAGACGGTGTGAATTGATAGACCGGTTCGCTCAGAAAGCGCGTAGGCGTCGGCGAGGGAATGTTCCGAAGAATATTCACTGGGCATTGCGCACGCAAAGACATTTTCTTTGCCCAAGGCATCAACGGCGATTGCACCAACGAGTGCCGAATCGATACCGCCGCTGGCACCAAAGATAACCGAACTAAATCCATTTTTTTCAACATAGTCACGCAGCGATAACGTGAGCGCGTGGTAAATGGTTTCTAGGGGATCAATAAACGGCTTGAGTTCAACGGGCCCACCCTGATAGGGAAGGTGGATGCGAAGCAGTTCCTCAATATTTTGTGCACCCTGCAGTAAAATATCGCCTTCCGTGGAAACAACCATGCTGCCGCCATCAAAAAGTAATTCGTCTTGACCTCCAACAATGTTGGTGTACAGAATTGTTGCGCCCGATTCCCGCGCCCGATCACGGCACAAATCAATCCGAACATTTTCTTTTTGGGATTCGTAGGGGGAGGCGTTGAGAACAGCAAGAATGTCTGCATTGGCCTCGCGGGCCCATTGAACTGGCCCGCCGATGCGCCACAGGTCTTCACAAATTGCCACGGCAATGGTGTGATCTTTGATGTCAAAAATAAGTGGCTCATGCCCTTGGTGGAAATATCGTGCTTCGTCAAAGACACCGTAATTTGGTAGGAAATGTTTTGCGTACGTCCCCATTACTTGGCCGCTATGCAGGACGGCCGCACTATTGGTTGGTCCGGATTTGCCCACGCCGAGGTAGCCCACAATTACGTGCGTTGCGCCATTCCCGTCTGCGGCAAGGTCGGTGGCCAGGGTCTTAACGGCGGACAACGATGCGGCCTGGAAATCCTCGCGAAGCGCTAAGTCCTCAATGGGGTAACCGTTGAGGACCATTTCCCCAAAAAGAATCAAGTCAACGGGTCCCGCGTGGGCCGCTGAATTCACAGAATCGCGAATCAACCGCGCATTGGCCGTGAGATCGCCCACCGTGGGATTAACTTGCGCCAAAACGACACTTAATTGGTTCTTGGGGTGGCCCTTCGCGCCTTGGGGCCCATTTTCGCTCATGTGGGTGAGGTTACTGCAGCATTTAACCTGCTCGTAACACGAGGGAGAGGACGATATCCCTAAAAGGTGGCAGGCTCTCCGATACCCGGTGAACTTTTCGAGACAGAGATAAGGGCAGGCGTAATGGATAAGCAGGCTGAATTCGTATTGCGAACCGTAGAAGAACGCGACATTCGATTCGTACGTTTGTGGTTCACGGACATCCTTGGAGCTTTGAAATCAGTAGCAATCGCACCCGCTGAGCTTGAAGGAGCTTTCACCGAGGGCATTGGCTTTGATGGTTCAGCCATTGAAGGCTTCGCCCGGGTATATGAATCTGACATGCTGGCCAGGCCTGATCCCAGTACTTTCAGCATTTTGCCGTGGCGGGAAGAAGGCCCCGGCGTAGCTCGGATGTTCTGCGATATCAAAATGCCTGACGGTTCCCCGTCGTTCGCAGATCCACGCCACGTGCTCAAGCGCGCGTTAACAAAAGCGGCTGAGATGGGATTTACTTTCTACACGCACTCTGAAGTTGAGTTCTATTTGTTCAAAGGTGAACCAGAGTTGGGAAGTGAGCCGGTCCCTATTGATCGATACGGGTATTTTGACAACGCGCCAAATGGTCTCGCGCACGACTTCAGACGCCAAGCAATCACGACGCTGGAGGCAATGGGAATCTCAGTTGAATTTAGTCACCACGAGGGTGGCCCAGGTCAACAGGAAATTGATTTGCGCTATGCAGATGCGCTGTCCACCGCTGACAACCTAATGACTTTCCGGCTGGCGATAAAAGAAGTTGCACTGGACCAAGGAATCTTTGCCTCTTTCATGCCGAAGCCCTTTATGGAACACCCGGGTAGTGGCATGCACACGCACCTTTCCCTTTTCGAAGGTGACACCAATGCTTTCTATGAGCCCGGTGCTCCCCACCAACTGTCTAAAGTCGCTCGATCATTTCTCGCCGGGCTACTGGTTCATGCACCTGAAATAACTGCGGTGACAAATCAATGGGTCAACTCTTATAAGCGCATTGCTGGCGGCGCAGAGGCACCCGCATGGGCCTGTTGGGGCCGTCACAATCGCTCAGCGCTGTTGCGTGTTCCGATTTACAAGCCGGATAAGGCAAATAGCGCCCGCCTCGAGTACCGGGCTTTGGACAGCGCCGCCAATCCGTATCTCGCATTTGCCGTCTTGCTTTCCGCGGGGCTTAAGGGGATCGAAGAAGAATATGAGCTGCCGCCAGAAGCTGAAGACAATGTGTGGGCGCTGAGCGAAATTGAGCGCAGTGCTCTGGGAATGAAGCCGTTGCCGGGAAGTTTGAACCAGGCGATTATTGCTATGGAAAACAGTGAACTGGTTGCCGATACTCTGGGTGAGCATGTATTCGACTTTTTCCTACGCAATAAGAAGGCCGAGTGGAGCGAGTACCGCCAGCAAGTGACCCAATGGGAGCTCAACCGATACCTACCTTCCCTTTAGATTTTGTGCGTTTTAGGCACTAAGTTCAGCTTGTGACCGCCGATTCCCCTCAAGGCTCGCCACGTGTGTCTTCGCTGCGCGTGGGATTGCTCAAGGCCGGAGTCACCGACTCAGAAGCCGCACTTACCGCCGTCGCTGAGATTGAGTCCCACTGCGACCAAGCAATATCTGGTGCTGAACTTTCGCGGGCTCTTGCGGGAGTCGCGGACCCCGACCTGGCCCTGACCTCACTTGCGCGATTGGTCGCTAGTGCGCCAGCACCCGAACTGACTCGACTGATTAAAACCGTTGCTGCTGAACCGACCGTTTTGGGCCGGCTGTTGACTATCCTGGGCGCGTCAACGAGGTTCGCTGACTTCTTGGTTCGTCACCCGGAGATTGGCATGATTGCCGATTCACAAGCGTTGGCCGAACCTCCCGCCGGGATTCGGGCCCGCCTAATGGCTTGTGTCGGGGCCGACCCACTTGAAGAAATTCCGATCGCCATGTCTTGCGACGACAATGTGCTCAATGCCCTGCGGGTTGCATACTTTCAGGAGCTGATCGGAATTGCGGTTCGAGATTTGACCGGGATCTACCCCATGGAAGTGATTGCTGGCTGGCTATCAGATTTGGCTGATGCGACCCTTAACGCCGCACTCGCAATTGGCCGAGTGGGTGTCCATCGTCCACGAACGCCTCTCGCTGTCATTGCGATGGGCAAAAGCGGCGGTCGGGAGTTGAATTATATTTCCGATGTTGATGTTATTTTCGCGACGGATGAAAGTGACTCGATTAATGATGCAACCCAAATAGCACGTGGTCTGATGCGGGCATGTAGCGCTATCACCGCGGAAGGATCAATCTGGGAGGTCGACGCGGCGCTGCGCCCAGAGGGAAAACAGGGTGCACTCGTGCGCACGGTTGAATCCCATGTTGGTTACTACCAACGATGGGCGAGCACGTGGGAGTTTCAGGCGCTGCTCAAAGCCAGGTGTGTCGCTGGTGACCCGATTGTCGGTGAGCAATACATCCATGGTGTTCAGCCATTTATCTGGGCAGCTGCTGACCGGGATGGATTCGTGAGAGATGTTCAGGCAATGCGCCGAAGGGTTGAAGAGAACGTTGATGCATCAGTTGCCGACCGGGAAATCAAATTGGGCCCAGGTGGGCTGCGTGACATCGAGTTTTCTGTGCAGCTCCTTCAACTTGTCCATGGTCGCAGCGATGTGCTGATTAGGAGTAGCAACACGATTGATGCGCTTCGGGCACTGGCCATGTGGGGCTACGTCGGTCGAGAGGAAGCTTCTCAACTTGAACATTCGTATCGCTTCTTGCGCACGCTGGAACACAGAATCCAATTGCGTCACCTGCGCCGCACCCACATTATGCCCCAAGATCCAGATGAACTGCGAGTTATTGCCCGCAGCATGGGCATCACGAGTAACCCCATTGACACCTTGATAAGTCAGTGGGGGAGTAACCGTACCGAGGTGCGCCGGATCCACGAGAAATTGTTTTACCGACCTCTGCTCAATGCTGTAGCGGGACTTGACGCATCTGCGGCCCGACTCGGCAGCGCTGCCGCGACCGAGCGACTTCGTGCACTTGGTTTTCTTGACCCGGCTGGAGCCCTGCGCAACATTGAAGCACTCAGCAGCGGTGTGAGCAGAAGATCTAATATTCAACGAACGTTGCTGCCGGTCATGCTGTCCTGGTTTGCCCAGGCACCATTTCCTGACACCGGACTGAGCGGTTTTCGTGCCGTAAGTGACCAAGTGGGGTCAAGCCATTGGTATCTGCGTCTATTGCGGGATGAGTCACTTATCGCGCAGCGCTTGGCCTACCTGCTGGCGTCGAGTCGGTACGTCACCGAACTTATCCGCAAAGTGCCGGAATCCATTTCCATGCTTGCCCACAATGAAGATCTGGTCCCGCCAGTGTTGGGGCCAGAAATCGACTCGATTCTCAAACGTCACCTAGAACCCGAACGTGCAGTGTCATCTCTGCGTGCGATCAGGCGCCGGGAACTTTTTAGAACGAGTTCGGCTGATGCATTGCGGTTGACGGACATCATCACGGTGGGACGGGCGCTCACCGAAGTTGCTGAAGCAACAATCGTGGGAGCCCTTGCGTGCACCAACGAGGGGGATCCGAGTGTGCGGGTAGCCGTAATCGGGATGGGCCGCTTCGGCGGTTGCGAATTGGGCTTCGGTAGTGATGCGGACCTGATGTTTGTCTTTGAACCTGCCGTCGGTGCCGACCATGAAGCAGCGGCCAAGAGCGCATTTGCCCGGGTGAATCAAATGCGAAGTTTACTCAGCGCCCCCGCAGATGAACCACCGCTTGAACTCGATACTGATCTGCGCCCAGAAGGCAAGAACGGTCCGCTAGTTCGATCCTTGGATTCATTTGCCGCTTACTACAAAAAATGGTCATCACCGTGGGAAGCCCAAGCGCTTCTGCGCGCGCGAACCGTGGCTGGCGATGCAGATTTGGGTGCACGTTTTGAAAAGATGATCGCCCCAGTTCGTTATCCGGTTACCGGTTTGGATGCCACAGCACTTTTAGAGATGCGCACACTCAAGGCGCGGATGGAAACTGAGCGGCTTCCGAGGGGGATCGACCCCAACCGGCATATTAAATTGGGGCGTGGGGGGCTCAGTGATGTCGAATGGACGATTCAACTGCTGCAACTAAGCCACGGTCACGAGTACCCTGAATTGCGCACCACCCAAACACTGCAAGCATTGGCTGCTGCAGAACAAGGGGAGCTGATTAGCCATCAAGATTCGGTGATCCTGGCTGAAGCGTGGACGCTGGCGAGTGAAGTCCGCAACGCAATCGTGCTGGTCAAAGGCAAATCAAGTGACGTGCTACCGATTGACGTCACCGATCTTGCAGCGATCGCTTACTTGATGGGATATTCGCGTTCGCGGGTTGGACAACTAGAACAGGATTACTTGCGCGCAACTCGTAGGGCCCGCGGGGTCACCGAGCGGGTCTTCTACGGTAAAGAATAATTAGCTGGTGGCTGCTTACCCAAATGCAGTCGCGCAGTTGGGCATTTTTTAGAGGTCGTAGTACATCTCGAACTCATGTGGATGTGGACGAAGGCGCATGGGCGCGATTTCGTTGGTGCGCTTGTAATCAATCCAGGTCTCGATCAGATCTGCGGGGAACACTCCACCAGCCTGCAGGTACTCGTTGTCCGCTTCAAGTGCCTCAAGGGCACGATCAAGGGATGCGGGCAACTGTGGAATATTTGCCAATTCTTCTGGCGGCAATTCGTACAGATCCTTGTCAACGGGAGCAAGTGGCTCGATCTTGTTCTTGATTCCGTCAATCCCGGCCATCAGCTGGGCTGAGAAGGCGAGGTAGGGGTTACTCGAGGGGTCCGGTACCCGAAATTCCACACGTTTGGCCTTAGGAGAGGAACCGGTCACGGGGATGCGAATACAGGCTGACCGGTTTCGCGCGGAGTACACCAAGTTCACGGGTGCCTCAAAGCCCGGCACCAGACGGTGGTAGCTGTTAACGGTGGGGTTAGTAAACCCAAGCAGCGACGGTGCGTGGTGCAAAAGGCCACCGATATACCAGCGAGCAAGATCAGAGAGACCTCCGTAGCCGCTTTCATCGTAGAACAGTGGCTTTCCGTCGAGCCAGAGTGACTGGTGGCAGTGCATGCCTGAACCGTTGTCACCAAAGAGTGGTTTTGGCATGAAGGTGGCCGTCTTGCCGTGAGCCCAAGCCACATTTTTCACCACGTACTTGAACTTCATCAGGTCATCGGCAGAAGATTTTAGGGTATCGAATGTGTAGTTGATTTCGCCCTGGCCCGCAGTTCCTACTTCATGGTGGGAACGCTCGACTTTGAGCCCGACCTGCTGCAACTTGATGACCATGTCGTCCCGGATGTCAGCGAAGTGATCAACGGGGGGGACGGGGAAGTAACCACCCTTGTAACGGGTCTTGTAGCCCCGGTTGCCACCTTCTTCTACCCGACCGGTATTCCACGCACCTTCAACGGAGTCGATGTAGTAGTACCCCGAATGCTGATTGGTTTCAAACCGGACGTCATCAAAAACATAGAATTCAGCTTCGGGGCCAAAATAGGCCGTGTCGGCAATCCCGGTTGACTTCAAATAGGTTTCAGCGCGCGAGGCCACGTTGCGTGGGTCGCGGGCGTACGGCTCGTTCGTGAACGGGTCCAGGATCGAGAAGTTGATGATCAGGGTCTTGGCGGGGCGGAACGGGTCAATGTAGGCGGTGCTGGGATCGGGAACGAGTTTCATATCGGACTCGTGGATCGCTTGGAAACCGCGGATTGAGGAACCGTCAAACATGAGGCCTTCTTCAAAAGCGTCAACGGTGAATGAACCCACCGGGACGTTGAAGTGCTGCATGACACCGGGTAGGTCCATGAAGCGCACATCGACGAACTCGACGTTTTCTTTCTTGATGAAGTCGAGAACTTCCGAGCTCGTTGTGAACATGCCAACCTCCTGTAAGGGTTCCAATTCGGGAACCATTGAGAACACAAGTCTAGGCAAGACGGGTATCGGTGGAGTATCCCCTCTGTTACCAACGTGTTAACTGATGCCGGCTAATATTTGCATATGAGCATTGTTGTCGAGCATTTAAACAAGAGTTTTGGGTCTGGGGTGACCGCGGTGCGGGATTTGAGCTTCGCGGCGGCGCCCGGAAAAGTGACCGGGTTCCTTGGTCCCAACGGAGCCGGAAAAACCACGACCCTGCGTTGCCTGTTGGGTTTAGTTGCCCCCACTTCGGGTACCGCGACGATCGACGGGGTTCGGTACCAGGAAATCTCGAACCCGATTAACGTCGTGGGCGCGTCCCTGGAGGCTAGTGGCTTTCACCCGGCCCGTACGGCTCGTAATCATCTGCGCATGATCGCTACCGCGGCCCAGATCAGTGGCACGCGGGTTGACGCGGTCCTGGATACGGTGGGGCTCACCGCCGCGGCGGATCGCAAGGTCGGTGGCTACTCATTGGGCATGCGCCAAAGGCTCGCGCTGGGTGTCGCTCTGTTGGGGGACCCCAAGGTTCTTATTCTCGATGAGCCGGCAAATGGCCTCGACCCTGAAGGTATTTCCTGGCTGCGCTCCTTCCTGCGCGAGCAAGCCGCCACAGGGGTTAGCGTTTTAGTTTCCAGCCACGTACTCTCCGAAGTCCAACAAACGGTCGACGACGTGATCATTATTCGTTCAGGGTCGTTGGTGTATCAGGGTTCATTGAATGCCTTGACCGAAAATGGTCCCCCTGAAGTCACCGTTCGCGGTCCGAACATTGGTCAACTCGCGATCCCGGGGGACTGGTCCCTGCGGGAATCAGAACCGGGCGAGGTGGTTGTCACGGGTGCAACTTTGGAAGCAGTCGGGCGGGCAGCATTCGAGCAGTCCCTTGAACTGCATGAACTATCTTCGAAAGCACCGGATCTTGAGGCGCTCTTTTTGGGTCTGACCGCAGAGGAAGCCGCCACCAGCGAGGGAAGCCAATCATGATTTCCTTGATCCGGTCCGAGTTCCGTAAAGTCTTCTCCACCAAGTTGCTGTTTATTTTGATTATTTCGGCAGTGGCATTTGCCCTACTTCAGGTCTTTCTATTGATTTTCGTGACTCCCCCTGGCCTCGAAGAGGCAAACCAACTCATGAACCCCCAATACATCAAAACGATTACTGCCTCGGCCGGAAGTGCCAGCATTTTCCTGTTGATTCTGGGCATAGTGGCAATGTCGGGGGAGTACCGTAACCAGACGATCACCTCCACTTTCTTGGTGGCACCTGTTCGTTGGAAAGTGATCGTCGCCAAGATGGCTACTTTCGCGATTTTGGCATTTTTTATTGCGATCCTGCTCTGGCTGATTGTGTCGATTACGGCGATGCTGCTACTCACCACTCAAGAATCTGCGCCATTTGAATGGAGCGGAGCATTTGAGATTCTCGGGGGGACCGTGCTCGGCCTGGTGCTGTACGGAATCTTGGGTGTGGCCATCGGGTCCTTGATCACCAGCCAGGTCGCCGCGATCATTATTTCCCTCGTCTGGGTCTTGATTGTTGAAGCGTTGCTTTCCGTATTTTTCGCCACGTTCGGTAATTGGCTGCCGGGAGGAGCATTGAATGCGATCCTGCAGACAAATGGAAACCCTGAGGCAATTGATGCGGATCTACTCAGCGTTCCCGTAGGAGCGCTCGTATTGATCGGTTACGCGGCAATTTTCGCAGTAGCCGCGGCCTTCTTCACCACCAAGCGTGATATTACGTGAGCTCGCAACCTGACTTAATGTTTGGTGAAAACGGTTATGCAAGTGTGGGTCGTCGCCTTGTGGCACTCTGCATTGACTGGTTTGCCAGCCTTGGTATCGCCGTCCTCGCATTTGCGCAGTTCGTTTACGGATCACCGGAATCAATGTTGGCAACGGTGGTGATCTTCTACGCGGAGATTGTGATTTTCACGTTCCTGATGGGGGCTTCGTTCGGGCAGCGGATTCTTGGTCTGCGTGTGATCAATATTGATGGTGGGAGGCTCTCACTGTGGCGAATCATGCTGCGCACACTGCTGATTATTTTGGTAATCCCAGCACTGGTTATGGATTCGGACGGACGTGGCTTACACGACCGAATTGTTCGATCGCGCGCAATTCGGGTGTCAAAGGGATGACAGCAGCTCGCCTGGGTTTCTCGCGTGCACGTTTAGCGAGGACGTTTCATGGAACGGGCGCTGGTAGGCATGGGCCCTTTGGGGATAGGGAGCGTGTTTGCCGCGTTTCCCAGAGCATCAAGGCGACGACGGACTTCGGTTACTTCGCCTCCGCGTAAATTGCGGGGTAGCTTTGTTAACGTCTTTTGTAGTTTTCTCAGTGTCACCTGATCTGCTTCAACCCCGACTTGGATTTCGTAGATCGGGATATCTGGCACCCACCGCGCAGTCTTTTTGCGCTCGTTGGTGAGCAAGGCGGTGACCCGGGATGCTGGGCCTTCTGAGATTAGGATGACTCCAGGGCGTGCCACGATCCGAGAGACCATGTCTTGGCTCTTATTGATTGCAACGGCGGGAGTCATTGGCCATTTATTGCCGCGGATACTCTGCACAACGGCCGCAGCCGCCCCCGGTTGACCTTCAATTGAGGAGTAGGCCGCCGACATCGCGCGGCGGCTAAACCAGTAGGTGCTGGCCAGAAGACCGACCGGTATGCCGACAAGGAATGCGGTGGGGGGGTTGAGCAGCAGCCACACGGGGGCCGCAACTACGAGGAATCCGAGTACGAAGAAACCCAGTGACTCGGCCCACAGGAATGGATATGCCTTTTGGGTCATTTTCCAGTTTTGAGCCAGTGATGAGAGTCCTTGAAGAAATTTGCCTTTAGCCACGGGTTCACCCTATGGCAATGCGAATTAAGGCTTAGTGAAGGGTAACCACCGTGATCGGGTCACCCGTGCTGATCACTCCCGGGCACTCGACCCATCCGGTCACCCCACGAAGATCGATGGCAGCTTTAGGGAAACGATGCGCGGGAGTGTCGTATTTCGCGTTCACCATTTCTCCAGAGATCGTGCACGGTGCATTGGCCCCGCCGGTCATGATGCTGGCTCCGCTGGGAAAGACCAGCCGGGTCATGGCCGGCAAAGCGGTTAAATCGGGGAGACCATCTGTGCAGATATTGTCCGCGATCGTTCCGGGCTCAAGTTCATCGATTCCTAGGTTGGCTGCGATTTTAGCTAGTTGGGCCGCGTCAACAATTGAGATTTGGCGGTAGTTGTTGATTTCGGTCCCACGTGCGAATGCGTGGGCCTCCCGGGCAGCGGCAAACATGGTGCGGCCGTAATGTCGATCTCCCGCGATGCCGGCAAAATCCAAGGTGACGTGGTCAACGCGGGTGGGGACCTGTGAATCGGCGAACCACACGTGCAGGGAAGTGACCGAGGCACTCATGACGTAACAGCTCCGCGCTTTTCCATCGCCTGGCCGTACAGCCGGCCGGCTCGGTAACTTGAGCGTACCAACGGGCCACTCATGACACCCGCGAAACCGATTTCGTAGGCGCGCTGCTCCCATTGCACAAATTCCTCAGGGGGAGCCCAACGGGTCACCGGATGGTGCAGTTTTGAGGGGCGCAGGTACTGGGTGATTGTGATCAAGTCGCACCCAGCATCGTGGAGATCAACGAGTGCCTGATCAATCTCGGCTGCTTCTTCACCCATGCCAAGAATTAAGTTACTTTTGGTGACCAGGCCGGCATCGCGCGCCTGAGTAATTACGTCCAGGCTCCGGTCATAACGAAACGCTGGTCGGATTCGTTTGAAGATTCGCGGCACAGTTTCGACGTTGTGAGCCAAAACTTCGGGGCGGGTTGCGAAAACAACAGCGAGGAGTTCAGGGTTCCCTGAAAAATCAGGGATGAGTACTTCTACACCGGTATCGGGGTTGAGGAGCTTGATTTGAGCAACCGTTTCCGCGTAGAGCCAAGCGCCTTCGTCAGGGAGGTCGTCACGGGCAACTCCGGTGACAGTAGCGTAACGGAGGCCCATTTTTTGGACTGACTCAGCGACCCGGCGGGGTTCATCAACGTCTAAGGGTTCAGGCTTACCGGTGTGGATTTGGCAGAAGTCACAACGTCTAGTGCACTGCTCGCCGCCAATCAGGAAAGTAGCTTCCCGGTCTTCCCAGCATTCGTAGATATTGGGGCAACCGGCTTCTTGGCACACGGTGTGCAGACCTTCGCTCGCCACAAGATTGCGAATCTTGGTGTATTCAGGTCCAGTCTTCATGGTGGTACGAATCCACGGTGGCTTTTTTTCGATGGCAACCTCAGCATTGCGGGCTTCAATCCGAAGTAGCTTGCGACCTTCAGAGGTGGTTCCGGTAAATGCAGCATCGGTTGTCACGGGGCATTTCCTCCAATGGGGCTGAGTTCGCGAAGATGGGCTTGCAAGATGGGTAGCACCGTACTAGGTGTGATGTCATGACGCGATTCTTCACTGAGCGTGGTGACGGTGGCATCGGTAATTCCACAAGGAACGATGCAGTGGTAGGCATCGAGTGAGTTATTGCAGTTGAGGGCGAACCCGTGGAGGGTGACGCCTTGGGAAACTCGAATCCCAATTGCGGCAATCTTGCGCGCAGGTAGTGGGTGAGTGACCCACACTCCACTGCGTCCTTCAACCTGTTCGGTAACTACTCCAAATTCACTACACACGAGCATCAACATTTCCTCAATCCGGCGCACGTGGGCGACAACGTCCATGGGATCACCGAGTCGAAGAATTGGGTACCCGACAATTTGACCGGGGCCATGCCAAGTGATTTTCCCGCCGCGATCGACATCGACCACCGGCACATCTGATGTTGGTCGCTCATGTATTTCTGTGCGTTTGCCCGCGGTATACACGGAAGAGTGCTCCAGAAGCAGGATTGTGTCTCCTCGGGCACCTGACGCGACTTCGGCGTGAACCTTTTTTTGGTAGTCCCAAGCCTGCTGGTAGTCAATCTCGGTACCGAGCAGTTCAATTTCCAGCATGTGAAACCCCTTTACCGATGCTCTCCCAGAGAAGGGTGTCAGCCGCGCGTCGACCGCTGACCATTGCCCCTTGGATACTGGAACTGGAGAGGTAATCCCCCGCGAGATATACCCCATTGGACACGGCGGGCGGGTGAAAGTCGTGTGGGGGAGCCATGGCGGGAAGTGCGTGCTGAATCGGGTAATGGCCAACTAGTTCCCACGAGGAGGCGTCCGTGTCGTGCATTGTGCTCAGTTGGCCCACAAGATCGAGGCCACGTTCATGAACCCCGATTGCTGAAGTGGAAATCAATTGCATGCCGGGTGCGTAGCTGGGAACCGCATTGGTCAACACGACACTATTTGTGACTGGACCTGCCGCGCTCGCGTTAACCACGATAACCGGCTTGTTTTCGTTGAGGGTGCCCAAGGGTGCGAGGTGATACCACGTCGTCACCGAGTTCCAGGCCGGGACGCTTACCCCACTCAGTTGCCCAGACGAAGTCGAATCAGTTGCAACAATCACGGCCTTCGCATTGATTACTTCACCACCCACATGCACCGAGTTCGGTGAGATGGAAGTGACCGCGGAATTAAATCGAACCGTTCCTTCTGGCAGCGCGTGAAAAATCTGTTCTGGGATTGCTTGCATTCCACGCGCTGGAAGAGAAGGCTTCCCTTTAACGAATGTGCGTAGCACTAAGTTCATGAAGCGACTGGACGTGGAAAGTTCTTGTTCAAGAAAGACACCTGAGAAGAATGGCTGGACCACCTGGGAATAAAAGTCACCCCTCACTCCGGCGCGCTCCAGGGCTGTGTGTGAATTAGTGTCCACTTCGAGGGCAATCGTGGCTGGTGATTTACTTGACTGGGCTAATGCGTAGCGCAAGAAAGCGGCTTTTGAGCCCAGAGATCCCGATCTGATCGAGCTAGGTAACCAACCCAGGAGTTCGCGGGGATCACCGAGTTTGATTCGCCCGTTCTCGGAGGCTGAAATCACTCCAGCACTAAATGCGTGAAGGTCGAGTGCTTCGTAGTCCAAAACTCGTTGGCCTTCAGGGTAGGCCGTGTTGTATAGCTGAAATCCGTGATCCATGTGGACCCCGTCAACAATGTCGGTGCGAACCCGACCACCGACACACTCACTTGCTTCAAGAACCAATACTTCGACGCCATGGATGCAGAGTTGCCTCGCGGCCGACAGGCCCGCAAGCCCGCCTCCAATAACGACTACCGGTGGAGTGGTCACTGCGAATCAGGCGCCCGGTTCTGCAAGTGCCGCGCGAATCGCTGACTCAATATTTTTGTCTTGGAAATCAAAGTTATGTTGTTCAAGTCTTGCGGGCAATACGCGGGAACTGCCGAGAACTTCAGTAGAGAATTCACCTAAATAAATCTTCAGGGCAATGGCGGGTGCAGGCAGGAGTGTTGGCCGGCCCAAGACTGCGCCCATCACCCGGGTAATTTCGGCATTTGTTTCTGGCTGGGGTCCAGTGAGGTTCACCGGACCGCTGATCTCAGCGTTATTGAGCGCAAACTCGATCGCCCGTAGTTCATCTCGCATGGAAATCCACGACCAGTACTGCTTGCCGTTCCCCAGTTTGCCGCCAACACCTGCTTTAAACAGGGGGAACATGCGCTCCCAGGCACCGCCTCGTGCTGAAACAACTAGGCCGGTTCGAAGGTGCACTACCCGGATCCCAGCATCGCCGGCGGCGTGGGTGGCGTTCTCCCAAGCGACCACTACGTCGGATAGGAAGCCGTGACCGGCTGGATCAGTTTCTGTTACTGCCGTGGTTCCGGTATCTCCGTAAAAACCAATAGCCGAAGCGCTGATCAGCGTGTGCGGTTTGTGTTCCATCTGGGCAATTGCGCGGGAAATCGTCTCGGTGCCGTTGACTCGACTGTCCAAGATTTCTTTTTTGTAGGAGTCACTCCAGCGGTGATCGCCCACTCCGGCGCCGGCGAGATGGACAACAGCGTCAATGTCACCGAGATCACCGACGAATCCTGTGTCTGGGCCCCAGCGCACTTCGTCTGCTGCATTTGGATCCCGTCGAACGAGCCGAATCACCTCATGTTGCGAAGCACGCAGATGCGGAACCAACTCAGACCCGATGAGACCGCTAGCTCCCGTAATTGCGATGCGCATGGCTACAGGCCGAGCTCAGCATCAAATGTAGCCTCTTCCAACCGAGCCTTCATAGTTGAAAGGAAACGGGCAGCATCGGCACCGTCGACCAGCCGGTGGTCGTAGCTCAAAGCCAGGTAGACCATTGAGCGAATAGCAATTACGTCTTGTCCGTTGTCATCGGTGACCGCAACAGGACGCTTAACAACTGCTCCGGTGCCCAGAATGGCTACTTGCGGCAAATTAACTATTGGGGTGTCAAACAATGCCCCGCGACTGCCGGTGTTGGTAACGGTAAATGTTCCACCCGAAAGGTCATCTGGGGAGACTTTACCGGTGCGAGTTCGCTCGGCCAGGTCGGCAATTTGACGGGCGATCCCGGCAACGTTGAGGTCGCCGGCTTGGTGGATAACAGGAACGAGCAGTCCCCGTTCGGTATCCACGGCAATGCCGATGTTTTCGTCCGCGTAATACGTGACCGTGCCGGCAGCTATGTCGATGGATGCGTTGATTTGTGGGTATTGCTTCAACGCTTCAACAGAGGCCTTTACAAAGAACGGCATGAAGGAAAGCTTTACGCCCTCACGTTGTTCAAATGAAGTCTTCACTCGCTTTCGAACGGCAGCAATGCGGGTCACGTCAACTTCAACGACCGTGGTGAGTTGAGCCGATACCTGTAGCGACTCCACCATGCGCTGGGCGATTACCTTGCGCAAGCGACTGAGGGGTTCGGTGGTTCCGGCAAGTGGGCCACTTGCCAGCGTGGCCGGTGCGTTGGGCTTTTGTGCGGTAGCGGGGGGAGGAGTGGGCGCTGATGGAGGTGTGGGCGCTGGCGGAGCCGCTGCAGTCGGCGCTGCGGTTGTGCCTGCCGAAGCTGCTACTACATCTGTTTTGGTGATCCGGCCACCAGCGCCGGTCCCCGTAACGGTGGTGAGGTCCACTCCCGCATCAGATGCCATGCGGCGAACCAACGGAGTCACGTAACCCGTTTGGGTTGACTCCGCGGGTGCCGCGGACGCAGGCGTAGTTGGTGCCGTGGGTGCTGCAGGCGCAGGTGTAGTTGGTGCAGCGGGCGCAGGCGTAGTTGGTGCAGCGGGCGCAGGCGTAGTTGGTGCAGCGGGCGCAGGCGTGGCGGCAACACTGGATCCGATCCGGCCGAGCTCGCCACCTACTTCGATGACGGAGTCTTCGGGTGCGGTGATCTTGATGAGCACGCCGGCAACAGCGGCAGGAATCTCAGTGTCGACTTTGTCAGTAGAGATTTCAACAATTGGTTCGTCGACGGCGACGGCATCACCTTCGGATTTGAGCCAGCGGGTGATGGTTCCTTCGGTGACGCTTTCGCCCAATGCGGGAAGAACAATGATGCTTTCGGCGCCTGCGGCGGCAGGCGCCGGCGCTGGTGCGGCTTCTTCAGCGGCAACCGGTGGGGTGACGGGTGAGGTGACGGGGGCCTCAGCGGGCGGTGCCACAGGTGCGGGGGCCTCAGCGGGCGCGCCGACTTCGGATTCTTCGCCGATCACGGCTAATTCTGCGCCAACTTCGACTACATCATCTTCTTGGGCGGCCAATGAGAGCAGGATTCCGGTCACCGGGGAAGGAATCTCGGTGTCGACTTTGTCAGTTGAAATCTCGACGAGCGGCTCGTCGGCGTTAACATGATCACCAACATTTTTCAACCAGCGAGTGATGGTTCCTTCGGTGACGCTTTCGCCGAGCTGTGGCATCTTGACGGAAACTGACATTGGGGCTCCTATTAACTCTGCATTGGCTTTTTAGGCGTGGGCATGAAGTGGTTTACCGGCAAGGGCGAGGTGGGCCTCTCCCATTGCCTCGTTTTGGGTGGGGTGTGCGTGAATCAGCGTTGCAACATCTTCTGGGTACGCCTCCCAGTTAACAATTAACTGGGCTTCGCCGATTTGCTCACCAACACGGGAGCCGACCATGTGAATCCCAACGACAGGTCCATCTTTTTGAGAAACAAGCTTGATGAAACCAGCCGTGCCAAGGATCTGGCTTTTCCCGTTTCCGCCGAGGTTGTATTCATAGACATTCACACTGTCACCAAATGCTGCTCGGGCTTCTGCTTCATTCATGCCCACGCTGGCAACCTCTGGTTCGCAGTAGGTGACTTTAGGAATATTGATGTCAGCGATCACAACCGGGTTTTGACCGGCGATCTCTTCGGCAACAAAGATTCCGTGTTGGAAGCCGCGGTGAGCAAGCTGCAAACCGGGAGTGATGTCTCCGACGGCAAAGATACCGGGAACATTTGTGGCTAAGCGTTCGTTGACCAGCACCCAGCCGCGTTCCATTGCGACACCATTTTCTTCGAAGCCCATGTCTGCGGTGTTGGGCCCGCGGCCAACAGCAACGAGAAGAAGTTCCGCGCTAATGACTTTGCCGTCTTCGAGAGTGATGTCCACGCCAGAGTCCGTGTGGCTCGCCGAAGCGAACTTCGTTCCGAGAATGAAATTAATGCCACGTTTGCGATACGCGCGTTCAAGTGCTTTGGACACGGCTTCATCTTCATTGGGAACAAGGTGGGGCAGTCCCTCAACAATTGTCACGTCGGCACCAAATGATTTCCAGACACTTGCAAACTCAACGCCAATGACTCCGCCACCCAGCACGATCACACTTTTCGGGACGTAATCCAAATTAAGCGCCTGATCCGAAGTCATAATCGGACCTGAGATTTCCAGGCCAGGGATTGACTTTGCATACGATCCGGTCGCAAGTACCACGTTTTTTCCGGTGTATTTCACGCCATTTACTTCAATTGTTTGGGGATCGATCAGCGTGCCTTCACCCTCAACGAAAGTGACATTGCGGCTCTTCACCAGACCTTGTAGTCCCTTATACAGGCGGGCCACGACGCCGTCACGGTATTCATTGACTTTGGGCATGTCAATGCCCTCGAAGCTAGTTTTGACCCCGAAGTTTTCCGATTCCCGACTTGAATCGGCAACCTCGGCTGCGTGGAGAAGCGCTTTGGTGGGGATGCAGCCACGGTGAAGGCAGGTGCCACCCAATTTGTCTTTATCGATCAGGATCACCGAAAGACCAAGTTCAGCGGATCGAAGGGCGCAGGCGTACCCGCCGCTACCGCCTCCAAGGATCAGTACGTCAGCAGAATTCATGGCCCTATCCTTTCACCGTTACGTGTGGGAGCGCGCAGGGGCTATTGAGCCCGATTGAGTCCGATTAGCCCGCACTGAGTTCGCGAGCGATTTGCACGAAAGTGCGGACTCCCGCTCCCGTCCCACCCTTGGGGGTGTAGCCAAATGGGGCAACGTCGTTGTAGGCCGGGCCGGCTACGTCAATGTGGACCCAGGGTTGTGAATCGGGGACGAATTCCTGCAAGAACACGCCGGCGGAGAGCATCCCGGCTAGTCCATCGCCAATATTTGCAATGTCTGCTGTCTGGGATTTGAGGGTTTCCCGCAAGTCGGCTGGCAGGGGCATAGCCCACATTTCCTCACCGACGATCCCACTGGCCGCAACGACCTGATCACGAGCGGACTCGGTATTGCTCATGACACCGGCAATCCGGCGACCCAAAGCAATGCGTTGCGCCCCGGTAAGAGTGGCAATATCAATCATAAGATCGGGTTTTTCCCGGACGCTCATTCCGATTGCGTCAGCCAGCACAAGTCGACCTTCAGCATCCGTGTTGAGAACCTCAACCGTGGTCCCGTCGAAAGTGGTCACAATGTCGCCGGGGCGTTGGGCGGTACCACTGGGCATATTCTCGGCGGCTGCAACCCATCCGGTCACCTTGACCTTCAGACCCAACCCGGCGATCGCGCTTACTGCGGCGATCACGGCGGCCGAGCCGGACATGTCGGCTTTCATTTCATCCATTTTGGACGCTGGCTTGATCGAGATGCCACCGGTATCAAATGTGATCCCCTTGCCGATCAAGGAAAGGTGGGCTTTGGCCCCTCTGGGCGCGTACGTCATTTTGATTAAGCGGGGCGGCCGAGAGGATCCGAGTCCAACGCCCAAGATGGCGCCGCAACCGCTCGCCTTAAGGGCTTTTTCATCCCAGATCTTGACCGTTACGGGAAGTGAACTTACGGCCTTTTTGGCCGCGCTCGCCAAGTCGGCAGGAGCGAGGTCGTTGGGGGGAGTATTGATCAGGTTGCGGGCCAAGTAGATGGAGGCCGCAACTTTCTGAGCCTGCGCGAGTGCCAACTTCATGTCGGAGTTGAGTTCGGTCGGAATAGAAATAACAAATGAACTAACGCCGGCCGGCTTTGGCTTGGTTTTGTATTCGGTGAACGTGTAAGCGGCGAGGGCGCACGCGATGACGGTTGCGTCGACATGCTCGGGAGAGTGACCACCAGAAATGGCAACTTTCTTGGCTCCAGAAAGCGCGCGGACACCATTACCCATCGCGCGGCGAAACTGCTCGAGATCGAATCCGTTGCGGAAATCACCCAGGCCAACTGCGATGAGTACGGGGGATTTGACCCCAGCGCCAGATGCAAGTGTGACTACCTCACCGAGGGCACCCGTGCCGCCCAGATGCGCGATTTCGGTGGCGATCCGTTGTGCCTGAGTGGGGGTGAAGCCGTGTGCAACAAGCTCCACGCTGTTGCCCTTGCCCGGAGCGGTGTTCACAATCAAGGCGTCAGCAACGAGGTCTTTCGGCTTGGTCGCGGTAAGCGTGAAGCGTGGGACAGATGCTGCAAGCGTGGATTTTGCGCGAGAGGTAGGGGCACTTTTCTTTGCGGTAGGCATGCTCAAAGTCTAGGCTGTCGCTCATGTCAACCCCACCTTCGGACCTTTTGCACACTCCTTTGTTTGCCAGTCACCAAAGCTTGGGGGCAAAGTGCGCAGATTTCGGTGGTTGGGAAATGCCGATCGAGTATGCAGGAGCGGTGGCCGAGCACGGCGCGGTCCGCTCGACCGTGGGAGTTTTTGACGTATCCCATATGGGCAAGCTTCGGGTCACGGGCCCGGGAGCGCTCTCGGCCCTCAACTCAATTGTCGCGAGCGATTTAGCCAAGATCGGTAATGGTCAGGCCCAGTACTCCATGTTGTGTAATGAAAATGGCGGAGTAGTCGACGACTTCATCATTTACCGATTCTCCGAAGACAACATATTTATTATTCCTAACGCGACTAACGCAACCAAAGTTTTTCAGAGACTTAGTGAGGCGCTTCCGTCTGGGATCATAATTGAAAACTTACATAATGAGTACGGGATTATTGCCATCCAAGGACCGTTAGCAGCAAATGTCCTTGGCCGGATGGGCCTGCCATTTGACTGCGACTACATGAACTGGTTGCAGGCGGACGTTGACGGTGAAAGGGTAATAATTTGTCGAACCGGTTACACCGGTGAGGTTGGATTCGAACTCGTTGCACCGGTAGGCGTGTTGCAACAAATGTGGGATCGCTCGATTGTCGCTGCCGCTGAAGTGGGCGGAATTCCGGCAGGTCTGGGCGCGCGGGATATTCTCAGAACCGAAATGGGGTACCCATTGCACGGCCAAGACATTAGCCCCAGCATCTCGCCCCTGGAAGCAAAGATTTCCTGGGCGGTCGGTTGGGACAAGCCCGATTTCGATGGTAAAGAAGCGTTGCAAGCAACCCGGGTTCAGGGCGCTGTGCGTAAACGTGTCGCACTCAGAGCAACTGGTCGAGGAATTCCCAGAGCCCACATGGATGTGTATAGCGATCTTGAGTTACAGCACAAGATCGGTGAAATTACGAGCGGAACTTTCTCGCCATCTTTGAAAGAAGGGATCGCACTGGCCCTGGTCGACGTTGAGCATGAAAAATTGGCAACAATGTTCATTGACGTGCGCGGTAAGGCACTCGAATGCACCAACGTCTCATTGCCATTTATTGTGGCGACGCCGAAGTAAAGGACTGCAGCAGGTCAACGCTTATTTGCGCGCCGACGCCTCGGTCATCGCTGAGGTCAAGTGGAAGCCCGGAAGAAATACCCATTCGCTCAACCGCCTGACCTACCGCGCGATCAGGGGAGGTAGCTGCATTGCGCCACCAACGGCTTGCTTTCATTGAGATTCGGTGGCCGATCAGAGCTGCTGCGAGTTCTTGGGTGGAGCCTAAAATAACGGGGGTCTTGCGCACAGCGGCCTCGAGCAGCGCATCCAAATAGAAGGCAATTACACCGGTTGAGTCAAGGAGGGCCAGTTCGCGTGGCTGCGCACGTGACTCGCGGTTTTCGCGCATCAAGTCAACGATGGCAGTGATCTGGTCCATGGCCTGTTGATCGCTCGTCCCTAATCCTTGATGGGTCACCTGCCACGCATCTTTGCGGGTCAACAATCCAATGATCGCTCGAGTGACCACCGGATCGGCCTGAATGTCGCTCGTGAAGTACAGCAACGTGGCGCCGGTGTCCACCGCCGCGTCAACGGCGGCAGATCCCGAACCGAAGCCACCTGCTGTGGGTTCAAGTCGGTGCGGGGTCAGCACGGTGCCTCGCTGCTGCCACCAGGTCACAAGCTCGGCCAGGGACCCCGTGGCTAGTGGGTCAATGGTGATCTGGCTGTTGGGAGTGAACGACTCAATCCGGTCAAATGGGTTTTCGCTTTCGCCAGAATCGCTCACTACGTCAGGATATGCGCTCGGCGCCTGCGAACACGGCGGGTGCATCAAATGCGGCTTTGCGCGACGCCCGGCGCAGCAGTTGCAAGATCGGCGAACCAATCAATGCGATCAGGATCACTGTTAACGCCGCGCGAGGCAGGTCAAAGCCGAGAGACGTCGTGATGTTGAATCTGATCCAGGCAAGAAGGTTTTCACTCGCGGCTGCACCGGGTGTAAAAGCAATCTGTTCGGGAAGATTAAGTGAAAATGGCCAAAACCACAGGTTCATAACAAACCCAAATGCCACGCAGGCGATTGCCGCATAGGAGCTCAACAAAAATATTTCCCACTTACCGCTTGCCTTGGGAAGGAGCCCTGCGCCAAGTCCCACCCAGGCTGCGGCCAGCATTTGAAACGGAAGCCACGGCCCTACTCCACCGGTAAACATCGCCGAAGCGAGTAGCGAAATAGATCCCAGGAGAAATCCGAAGCCAGGGCCAAGGGCTCGACCAGCCAAGATCAGAATTACCCAGATGGGTTCAATCCCGCCGAGTCCAGCGCCAAGTGGTCGCAAAACAGCGATGACTGCGGCTAAAGCTCCCAGCAGGGCAATTGCTTTTGCGTTGAGGACGCCGTCGCTGACCTGAGAAAAAACGGTTGTCAGGAGCAGCGGGATAATTATTGCAAAAAGTAACGGGGCTTCACTCGAGTTGATGACTAAAAATGAATCAGCGGGTGCCACAAATGGCCACAGAAAACTGAATACACCAATCAGGCTGAGTGCGGCAATTGATATTGCCGAGGATCGGCCTAAAGGGACCGCATGCACTAGGCCAACTCTTGTTCTAATGCGTGAGCGATTTGCTCAACCGTGATCCAGCGCTCGGGAGCCAGAATTTTGGACACTTGTGGGGCAAACATGGGGGAGTCGGTAATCACAGCAGGGGTTGGACCATTTGCCACAATTTCACCATCACCCATGATCACAACGCGGGTGGCAAGCTCTGCAACAAGTTCAACATCATGGGTCGCCAACAAAATGCTGTGACCACTTTGCGCCAAGCCGACAAGGACCTCACCCAACTTCTTTTTGGTGGGGTAGTCCAAGCCACGGGTTGGTTCATCAAGTAAGAGCAACGGTGGCTTTGCGGCCACAATCAGGCACAAGGCCAACAGCATTTGTTGACCTTCGGAGAGATCACGCGGGTGCGTATTGTCGGCAACTTCAGGTGCCATTAGGGCGAGCAACGCTCGGGTCGTACCGGGCGCGCATTTGGCATCGGTATCTGATGCTTTGCATTCGGCCCCAACGCTGAGGGCTTCAAAAAGATCGTGGGGCTGCTGGGGAACGAATCCAACGTGGCGTAACAGATCACTGGTGGGAACGGCTCGGGGATCCACACCATTAATGCGCACACTTCCCTTGAGAGGTTCCTTAAGCCCCACGAGCACGCGCAGCAAGGTTGATTTACCGGCACCATTTCGACCCATGAGTGCTGTTATCTCGCCGGCATCAAGGTCGAGGTCAACCCCGCGCAGAACGCTCTGATTTCCGTAGGCGAAGTGGAGTTTGCGCAGGGTAGCAATCCGCGGGGCTTGGGTCGGTACGGCATGGACGGCGGGTGAGTGGTCGGCGAGCAACGCGCGAAGTGGCGGTGCTGCCCGGCGCGCATCGCGGATACTGATCGGAAGGGGATCCCAACCGGCAAGGCGACCCAGGTGAATCACGGGTGGGGCGATCGGTGAGGTTTGCATGAGTTCGCTGGGTGATCCGGAACTGATCTCACCGCCCTCAAGGAGAAGGATCGAATCGCAATATTGCATGACCCGCTCAAGTCGGTGCTCAGCCAAAATCACGGTGATGCCTAGATCATGAACCAGGCGGTGCAATGAAGCCAGTACTTCTTCGGCGGCGCCCGGGTCAAGAGCGGATGTGGGCTCATCGAGAACCAAAACGAGTGGCTGCGCGGTGAGGACCGACCCGATTGCCACGCGCTGCTGTTGACCACCACTCAACGTGTGCAGTGGGCGGGTGCGTAACTGCGTGAGTCCAAGTAGATCCAGGATCTCTTCAACCCGACGCCGCATCACCGATGGCGTTACGCCCAGGCATTCCATTGAGTAGGCGAGTTCGTCCTCAACGAGATCTGTAACAAAACCTGACACCGGATCCTGCGGGACGAAGCCCACTAGGTCTGCGAGTTCGCGCGGTTGATGCTCTTGGGTTGAGCGGCCATTAACACTCACTACTCCAGCTAGATGCCCGCCAGTGAAGTGTGGAACTAGTCCATTGATTGCGCGCAGAAATGTTGTTTTTCCGCTGCCGGTCGCCCCCAGTAGGAGCGCAAGTTCTCCAGCCGGGATCTCTTGGTTGACGTTTCGCAATACCGGTTCGGCTTCGTCGGAGTAACGAAATGTCACGTTGTCGAAACGAATCATGTGCGGACCTCGACTTTCAATGTAGCGTCCGCACTCGAATTTAGATCAGGTGGACGAGGGGAAGAAAGTGCAGGTGTACTGGCAACCGTAAAGGCGATTAAACCCCATATGGGCAAGGCAGGCCACGTGTTCAGCTCAGGAGTCAACACTAAAGCTTGATTTACTTGGGAGTGGGCAATGAGAAAAATTGCCAAGACGGTGACACCGGCAGCGCTCACCAGAGACTCGGGCAACGCCCACGTATCGGGTCGATACACAGTGCGAACGCGGGTAAGACCGGCCCGCCACAGTGTGACACCGCCCAAGAGCACGCCAGTTCCTAAAATGATGAACGCAACCATGGCGCTCAAACTGGCTGTGAGAAGTGCGTAGATCCCAATGATCGCGAGGGAAAGTGAGGTCAGCACCAGACCAATTGAAATTCGGTGACCCACGGCGGATTCCTTGCGATGCCTGCCATATCCGCGTGAATCCATGGACTCGGCCAGGACAATTGAGCGATCAAGCGCCCCGGCAAGCACGGGAAGCCCAAGGGAGGCGAATCCACGTACTCCCTTTGTGTTCTTGCCTCGGAGTCGGCGCATTTCACGAATCCGCCCGGCGTCGGCTGTGAGCTGCGGAATAAAAGTTAATGCGACCACAATGCTGACGCCCAATTCATAGAATGCGGTTGGGATAGCTTTGAGCAGCCGGGTCGGTGAGGCAAGTGAGTTGGCCGCCCCGATCACAATTGCGATGGTCGCGATGCGAAGTCCGTCGTAAAACGCCCCTAGAAGGGCCTCGAGCGTGACCGACCCGCCTACCCGCAGGCCATTCATCCAATCTGGTAGTGAAATACCTGGCAACTCAATCAAAATTGTGGTTCCCATGCCGGCACCAAAAATAAACTGGAACAGGACGCGAATCGTGATGATCATCGCACCAAGAAAGAGAAAAAAGTTAAATGACTTTCCCCATGGCGCCTGCGGTTTGCGCGATGCAACCACGATTACCGCAGACCCGATGAGCAGCGCCAACAGAAGTGGATTTGTGGTCTGGGATGCGGCCGCTGCCAGGGAAAGTGACCACAACCACCAAGCACCCGGATGTAACCAGCGCGCAATCATGACTTGCTCCGACGCCAAAAATAGAATCCGGCAACCGAGAGTAATCCAAAAACTAAAGCGGTTCCCAGCGGAGCGAGTGAGGATTGCGCCGCAGATTCTGCTGGTTTATCTGCGGTGACAGCAGGCTGATGAGTAGTTATCGGTTGGGGTGGAGTCGACGCAACGTAGTCAGCCACCGGGGTTGCGCATTCGCTCAACGGGTACCCGGATATCCCACAAGTGAATCCACCATCGGTCCGCAGAACGACAACGGATTTTAAAAGGTCGTACCCGTTGGCATCAAGTGTGCCCACCGCGCAATAAACCGCGGGTTCGGGTGGAGTTTCTCCGGAGGGCGCGAGCGCCTGGTCACCTGAATCGATCACAATTGCGACGCGCTTGATGCCAACGATGGGGTCAACGTCGGCGCAAGCGATCTCGAACGCTGCGCGCGGTGAATTCGCGGGGGCCAGCCCTGCGACCCCGGGACTTGAGGCATCGAATCGCCACGCCTGCACGCTGCCCTCGGTCGGATTGGTGCTGGCCGGGCCCACAGGGGAATAGGACCAAGTGTCACCATCCTGGGTCCAGAAGTTCCAGTATCGATAGGCGGTTGCCTGCGCACCGACGGCCGCTGACAACGAAAACAGGAGGATTGTCACGAGGACAAGACCCAAATTCCGAATCAGCGACCGGGGTGCGTGTGGCATAATCGAATTACTTCTTCATGCTTTTGGTGAGGGTTGAGATCAGATTAACGCCGCCGAATTTCTTCGGATTGGAATCTGTTGCTTGTGCGACCATGAGTAACCACCCGAGGGCGCCGGCATTTACTTTGCCATCTTTGAGCGCCCACGTTTTGGCGTTCTTTTTCAACGCGGCGGTTGCTTTACCCACGGGCTTCTTACCCACCTTCATGGTGTTGAAGGTAACCACGGTTGCGGCAGTATTTCCAAAATCATCTCCGTCGTACGGAAATGAAGACAAGACACCGGTCTTGAGCTGCCCACTGAGGTAGCTGGCCAAATTCTTCACCTTGTTCTTCGCACATTTGGGGCTCGCACCTAATTTGTTCGCAGGTTCAGCCGGGGTCAATGCAGCCAGACCGAATAAAGCTTGTGCGGAGGCTGAGTTATTAACGCCGGCCTCACTCACCTGGAATTTTGCTCCGCCACTTTGAGCGCACGGTGTGATTGCACTGAGTAGGTATGCGCGCACCTGCCCCACCACCGCGGAATTGACTCCCAATCCTGACATTGCGGCATAAGCCAATCCGGATGAGTTCGTATCAGGTAATGCGCCTGAACCTGGGTAGTACGCAATACCGGTCTTGCCGTTGGGCGCCACCGCTGTTGCTTTGGTAAGCCACTCTACGGCGCGCTTTGCTTGCGCGATCTTGCCCGATGCGTTCAATGCGAGCGCGGCAAGTGCGGTTGCGTTGGTATTGGGCCCGGTGTAGTTGACGGCGTCTGGCGGTCCGCACGCGGTGCGAATACTGACCCGGTATGACTCAAAGCTGCCATCTAGGCATTGTTGGGCCACCAGCCATTTGACGGCAGCGCGGTCTGCGCTGACCCCGACAGAGTCCAAGCCAAGAATGGCTAATGCCTGATTGTCAACTCCGGTATAGGTCGGATCGGTAGTGCCATAGAGGCCAGCGTCTGGCCCGGCGGCGTGTGCTGGAGAAAGTCCCAGTCCTAATGCAACGGCAATGCTGAGCACTGCCGCCATGATTAATTTGTACGATTTTTTCATGGTGCCCCTTCAGTGAGTGGTCACTAGAACATGGCCCATGGATCGCTCAATCAAAAACCCCAAGCACAAAAAGTGCTAGGGGCGATCAAGTTTTCACTTGAGCGCTCGTCCCGTTACCTCGACGGATGACCGCTCGCGAGTGTTAGGTGCTCCGACTTATCAGGTTTTCACCTGACTTACGGTTGCGGGACAGCGCCGGATTTTCACCGAACTTCCCCTAGATTCACACGCGTCAATCTTTTGTTGTGTGCGTATAGCACCACATTATGAACGCCCGTGTCAATGCGAACACGGATTATGGTCAGGAAGGTTATTCAGCGTCCAGGCTCATGGGTCCGTATACAACTCGATCGCCGTCAACGAGAGTGACGGCGCTGATTCCGGCTGCACGTAGTTCACGCCAGGTGTCAGACACGAACGCTTCCGCATCGCCTTGGCTGGGGAATACCGATGTGACACATGGCTCCACGGGTGAGTCGATCACTTGGCCGTCATTATCTAAATATTGCCAACTCCAGGACATTGCGTCTCCTTAACGCTCAGGCTAAATTTTACGGTCTTATTTCAGGTGAAACGGTTAGTGCTGGGTCTGTGCTCACAAGGTCACCGAGCGCGTAGTCGATCCCGCTGAGGACATCTTCAGGCAATGTTACCCCGGCAGCCTTCGCATTTTCAGTTATTTGCTCAGGTCGTGAGGCACCCACAATGGCTGCAGACACGTTGGGATTGCTCAGGACCCAGGCGATGGCCAGTTGAGACATGGTCAAATCCATGTCTTTGGCGATTGGCTCCAATTTCTCAACAGCCGCTAGGACTGGATCATTGAGCCAACGGGCGACAAAGTTCGCGCCAGAAGAAGTGTCGGTGGCTCGACTGCCCTTTGGAGCCGGCGCCCCAATTTTATATTTTCCGGTCAACACACCCTGAGCGATGGGGGACCACACAATTTGGCCAATGCCCAGTTCCTCACTTGCCGGAACAACTTCGGCCTCAATTACCCGCCACAACATGTTGTATTGGGGCTGGTTGCTCACGATCCGATCAAAACCCATGTCGGAGGCGATGCGGACTGCATCGCGGATTTGTGCCGCTGTCCATTCACTCACCCCCACATAGAGGACTTTGCCTTGACGGACCAGGTCATCAAATGCGCGAAGGGTTTCTTCCAGGGGGGTTTCGTAGTCGTAGCGGTGCGCTTGGTAGAGATCCACATAATCGGTCTGCAACCTGCGCAATGAATTCTCACACGACTCCATGATGTGCTTGCGTGAAAGTCCGCGGTCATTAGCTCCCTCGCCGGTCGGCCAGTACACCTTGGTGAAGATTTCTAGACTTTCCCGGCGTTGGCCTTTGAGAGCTCTGCCCATTACTTCTTCAGCTTTGGTAGCCGCGTAGACATCTGCAGTGTCAAAAGTGGTGATCCCGGCCTCCATGGCTGCCTGCATGGTCTTTATGGCGAGGTCATCGGTGACCTGTGATCCGTGGGTGATCCAGTTGCCGTAAGTGATTTCACTGATTTTCAACCCGCTATGACCCAAGTGACGAAACTCCATCTGTCTACTTGCCTTTCTTTAGTCGACGTTCAACACGTGGTTTTGGCATGCGCAGTCGGCGATATTGCAAGGTGCGCATGAGTGCGTAAAGTGTGATTCCCCGTCGGTCTGCTTTATCGGGAAAGGCTTTCTTGGTTCGGGACTTGAGTTGAATAACCAAAATAGTGGTGTCGACAATAATGAGAGTTGCCATAAGGAAAAAGCCGAGTGACACAAGTTGCTGTATTGACGGGTTATTCACAAAGCCCAGCAGCAACACAACCACGGCCATAAAAATAAAGTATTCAGCGATCGTGTATCGGGCATCGACAAAGTCGCGCACGAATCCTCGTACGGGACCCTGATCGCGCGCAGGCAGGTATCTTTCGTCACCGGCAAGCATGCCTGCGCGGGCACGGGATCGCTCCGCGCGATCTTGCTCCCGGGCGGCCTTCTTGCCGCCTTTTGAACCGCGCGGGGCACGAATGGAGGTCTTGCGGGCGGCCTCTGCCTCTCTACGCGAAGGAGTAGGCCGACCTTTCCCTCCCGGCTCCGAATTTGATTGCGATTCTGCGACGGGCGTGGCATCTGCTGACTTCTTAGGCATCCCAAACATGATGTGTGCAGCGTAGCCCCATGCGCCGTCGAGCCGTCGATGAAGTGTCGTTTACCCTAGGATCACGGTAATTGAGCGAAATTATTTGCTCGCAACGAAGGGAATTCACATGGGTCTGTGGCAGCGCTTCACTTTGATCTTCAAATCCAAGGCCAATAAAGTTCTGAACAAGGCGGAGGACCCACGCGAGGTTCTCGACTACTCCTATGAAAAGCAGCTTGAGCTCCTACAGAAAGTGCGCCGGGGTGTCGCCGACGTCGCGACCAGCCGCAAGCGGATTGAGTTGCAAGTGCAGAGTCTAGATAAGCAGGAAACCAAGCTCGAAGAACAGGCCCGCGTAGCCCTGGCTGGGAACCGTGAGGATTTGGCCCGAGAGGCTCTGGTCCGTCGCAGTGGACTTCACACCCAGATTGCCGACCTTCAAGAACAACTCGCGCAACTGTCCGAGCAGGAGGAAAAACTAACTGTCGCAGCGCAACAGTTACAAGCGAAGGTGGAGAGTTTTCGCACCAAGAAGGAAACGATCAAAGCAACCTACTCGGCGGCTGAAGCTCACACGAAGATCAATGAAGCTTTTGCTGGCATCTCTTCCGAACTTGGCGACGTTGGCCAAGCTGTTCAGCGCGCGGAGGACAAAACAGCCGAGATGCAGGCTCGTGCTGGTGCCATCGATGAACTCATGGCTTCAGGAGCACTCGAAGACCCATCGGGGATGTCCAAGGACAACATCACGATCGAGCTTGAGCGTATGGCAAGTGACACGGATGTTGAATCCCAACTCGCCGCGATGAAAAATGAGCTCGGCTCGGCCGAGAAAAAAGCAATCGAGGACTAAAAGAGGTTAACGCGAAGTGGCCCGTTCACGGTATGAAAAGGATTCAGGACTTAGCGCTCGCATGTTCGGAACGCTTTTTGGTTTAGGGCTTCTCTATGTAATCCTGGCTGGCCTCCTGATCGCAATCGGGATCAATGCGATCTTTGTGCTGGTGCTTTCCGGCGGATTTCTTTTTGGCCAGTGGTGGTTCTCAGACACGCTGTCAATGAAAGCAATGCGTGCGGTTGAAGTAACTCCCGAGCAAGCGCCGTCCGTGCACGCAATCGTTGATCGAATCTGCGCAATGGCTGACATGAACAAACCCAGGGTGGCGATTTCAGACAGTCCAGTCCCGAACGCTTTCGCAACGGGCCGCAGCCCCAACCGAAGTGTGGTTGTTGTGACGACTGGAATTCTGAAACAACTCGACGAAGAGGAACTTGAGGCGGTCTTAGCGCACGAACTTTCGCACGTTGCTCACCGTGACGTGACCGTCATGACGATTGCGTCTTTTACTTCGATCCTCGCTGGGTTTATTACTCGCAGTGCCATGTGGGGATCCATGATGCGGGGGGGTAGGGATCGAAACACTGCGGTGGTGTTCATGGCGGTAATGGCCGTAAGCGCAATTGTCTACTTCATCTCATTTCTCCTGATTCGCGCGCTTTCGCGTTACCGCGAGCTCGGGGCAGACCGCGGAGCGGCTTTGTTAACGGGTAAACCGAGTGCCCTGGCCAGCGCCCTTGTCAAAATTAGTGGCGGCATGAATGCAATCCCGGACAAGGACTTGCGGTCGATGGAGCCAGTAAGTTCGATCGCGTTCGCCCCCGCGTTTAAAGGTGGCAAAGGATTGGGGATGGAAGCAATTTTTGCAACCCACCCACCGTTGGAAGAAAGACTGGAACAGCTCGCCAAAATCTCCGCCCAACTGGGTGAGCGCTAACCGGTGGGTTTCCTCGATGCAATCCGCGGTCGCAAGGCGCCTACCAGGCCACACCTTGACGCCTTATTTGCGCTGCCCTCTGCAGCGATCACTCTTGACGTTGATTTGGGCCTCACTCCAACGGGTGTGGGCTCAGTGTGCTTTCGCGGACCAGAAGGCAGAGCATTTTCAGACCTTGAAACGCAAGTGCGCGAATTACTCGACGCAGATGGTGGCCCCCGTGTCGAAGCAAATGCTGATGAATTCGGATTCGACTGGCTCACGGTGCGAACCGAACCGGCTGATCTGGCAGGCGCGGTGACAGATATTCACGCGGTGAACACCTCTCTGGTCCAGGCTGGCTTTGGTCCGCAACTGCTGTGTTCTCTTTTTCCTTTTACTGACCAAGGGGGTAACACCGTCTCACTGGTGTACCTCTACAAGCGGGGAACTTTTTATCCGTTCGCACCACAGGTAAATACCCAAGATAAGTCACGCAATAATGTTTTAGAACTACAGATCCGCGACAAACTTACCGGGGAACTTCCCGTTGAACTGGACATGACCCGCTGGTTTGCTTTGTGGGACGCCCCGGGTGTTACTAGCGGCCAATAGGGCCTTTCGCCATGCTCTTTTGCCACGCTCACTCTCCTTCGTGATCGCTAGTGTGGAGCACAATTGCCGGTGGCAATCGGTTAAAACGGGCAAAAACGAATATTCACTTAAATGGTACGACTTTTGGCATTCGCATTGCGGGCCAGCGCATAAGGAGAAAACTATGTCCCGACCAAGACCTTGGTCATTACAGGTCATTAGCTGACAACGTGTCAGCCAGTCTAAGGAGGATCCTGTGCCCGGAGTTCTCGAACTCTCATTTACTCAATTCCAATCTGTGTACAACGCGTTGTCGTTTGCACTTGCATCAATGCTCGCCACGTTCGTGTTTTTGCTTGTCGTCATGCCCCGTGTTCTTCCCCGGTACCGCCAAGCACTAGCTGTTTCGTCAATCGTTTGCCTGATCGCTGCCTACCATTACTGGAGGATCTTCAATTCCTTCACGGAGGCTTATGTCGCACAAGGAGCCGGAGATGCCGCAATGGCTGGCACTGATCCGACTTACGTGCTTGTCAACGGTGACGGCTTCAACGAAGGCTACCGGTACATTGATTGGCTTCTCACTGTCCCGCTGTTGCTGTTTGAAGCAATTGCAGTACTTGCGCTAGCGCGCATGGTGCGTCGCAGCCTAATGATCAAGTTGATCCCGGCAGCATTCCTGATGATCGCACTCGGTTACCCAGGTGAGATTTCCAGTGACAACATGACCCGCGGAATCTGGGGCTTCCTTTCGACCCTTCCGTTCCTGTACATCCTGTACGTTCTGTGGACACAACTCAGCAAGGCCATGGAGACGCAGCCGGGACAAGTCCGCAAGGACCTCAACGGGCTCCGACTGCTGCTACTGGCAACTTGGGGCGTGTACCCGATTGCATTCCTGTTGCCTCAGTTGGGAATCGATGGCGCCGACTCATTCGTGGGTCGTCAGCTCGGATATTCAATCGCCGACGTATTGGCGAAGTGTCTCTTCGGATTGTTGATCTACAAGATTGCTCGCGAAAAGAGCTTTGCAGACGACGAGTCATTTGCCGCTGCCGAGATCCACGAAGCACCCTCATCAGCAGGAAAGAGCGCTTAGCTCTCACTTCATAACGCAAATAATTGTGGCCGCGAGGGGTTATCTCCTCTCGCGGCCACAATTTTTGTATTCGGACGTATGCTCGAGTAATGACCGAACAGCAGCCGTACACGGTGATTAACAAGATTGGCAGCATCGAGATCCGGGACTACCCGGCGAGCGTCTATGCTCAATTAACGCGCAGCGGAGATCCAAACCAGGTTGGCAGCAAAGCATTTGGTTCACTCATTGGCTACATCTCACGCAATAAGATCGCGATGACCGCACCTGTTATTCAGGAACGCAATGCCGGACAGTGGAATGTTTCTTTTGTCATGCCGGCTGGCCTGAAAGCGGAGGAACTGCCCGAACCTAGCGACGGTGAACTCACCATCATTGACATACCGGCACATCTTGCTGCGGCCACAAATTGGTCGGGAAACCCGAAGTACGCCGAAGTAGAAAAGCGCAGTGACGCCATGATCACCGAACTTGCTGACCTTGGCTACCGGGTAATTGGGGAACCGCGGTGGGCGCGATACGACCCACCCTGGAAGCCGTGGTTCATGCGAGGCAATGAAGTGATAATCCCGGTCGTGACTCAATAGGTGAAGCAAGAGGGGCTAGTCGAGTGTTGGTGTGACCCCCGGCAGAGCGAGCATGCGATCCAGGGCGATTTTTGCCCAATGTGACGTCTCCGGATCAACACTAATTTGATTGATCACGTTTCCGCTTGCAAGTAGCTCAAGTGAATACACCAAGTGCGGCAGATCGATACGGTTCATGGTTGAGCAGAAGCAGACAGTTTTGTCCAGGTAGGTGATCTTCTGGTCCGGGTGAGCAAGTGCCAGGCGTTTCACCAAATTTAGTTCAGTGCCGATCGCCCAAGCCGAGCCGGCAGGTGCACCCTCAATAGCGGCAATGATCTTTTCGGTTGAGCCCACCCGATCTGCTTTTTCCACGACCTCGTAGGTGCACTCAGGGTGAACAATCACGGTTACTGCGGGAACTTCGGCACGAACTTGATCCACGGACTCAGCCGTAAAGCGACCATGGACGCTGCAATGGCCTTTCCACAAAATCATTTTCGCGTTGCGAAGCTCGTCAACGGTTAACCCACCATTGGGTTTGTTGGGGTTGAACACAACACAGTCATCAAGACTCAAACCCAAATCACGAACAGCGGTATTGCGACCCAGGTGCTGGTCGGGCATGAAGAGAACTTTTTCGCCCCGCTCGAATGCCCATTCAAGGCTGCGCTGGGCATTACTTGAAGTGCAGATCGAACCGCCGTGCTTGCCCGTGAAGGCTTTGATGGCAGCCGTTGAGTTCATGTAGGTAATCGGGATCGTGACACCCGCCACGCCGGCAGCTTCAAGGTCAGTCCAACACTGCTCGACCTGGCTAATCTCGGCCATATCCGCCATCGAGCAGCCGGCTGCAAGGTCAGGAAGAATTACTTGTTGTGAATTCGCGGTAAGGATATCGGCGCTTTCCGCCATGAAGTGAACACCACAAAAAACAATGAACTCTGCGTCAGGCATGTCCGCAGCCTTCTGCGCGAGTTTGAACGAGTCACCTGTGACATCGGCAAATTGAATCACCTCATCACGCTGGTAGTGGTGGCCCAGAATAAATACTCGCTCACCCAGAGCGTCCTTTGCGGCCTGGGCTCGAGCCACAAGATCGGGATCTGATGCTGGGGGTAGATCTCCTGGACATTCAACCCCGCGTTCACTGGTCGAATCGGCGGCTTTTCCCAATAGAAGCAGGGCAAGGGGACTGGGGGAGGGGTCAACAAAGACTTGAGCCATGGGATTATTCTCTCGCAGCAACGAATTTCTGCCACGCGGGGTTGCGCCCAGAGTTTAATGTTGGATCGGCAGGGGGTGGCCTACTAGCGCAAACCGTGGTCGTGCATTACCCTTGAATCAACTCACCAGTGAAAGAGGTCTGATCCATGTCTACTGAAACTACAGTTGAAACCCCCGTCACCGACGGCATCGCGCTCAGCACTGAAGCCGCAGACAAAGTCAAGCTTCTCCTCGAATCGGAAGGCCGCGATGATCTCGCCCTTCGGATCGCGGTTCAACCTGGTGGTTGCTCTGGTCTTCGCTACCAACTTTTCTTTGATGACCGCACCCTCGATGGTGACGTTGTCAAAGAATTCGGCACAGTTAACGTGGTCACCGACCGAATGAGTGCCCCCTACCTGGGCGGCGCCACTATTGACTTTGTGGACACAATTGAGAAGCAAGGCTTCACAATTGATAATCCCAATGCCGGTGGATCGTGTGCATGCGGGGATTCGTTCAGCTAAGTAGTAGTGGGCTTGAGGGCGCGTGAGTTAGGGAGCCGGTAGACTTACGCAAGTGGCTATTCTGATTACCGGTTCCATTGCAACCGATCATTTAATGACCTTTCCGGGAAACTTCGTTGACTCTTTGGTTGCGGAAAAACTCGACAAGGTGTCTTTGTCCTTCCTAGTAGACGAGCTTGAGGTTCGTCGCGGGGGCGTGGCGCCCAATATTGCCTTCGGCATGGGGTGCTTGGGGCTGAAACCGGTGCTCGTGGGTGCGGTCGGCCCAGATTTTGCTGACTACGACAGCTGGCTCACCCGTCACGGGGTTAATACAAGCGGCGTACATGTTTCTGAAACGGCACACACCGCGCGGTTCATCTGTACAACCGATGCCGAGCAAAACCAGATCGCCACATTTTATGCCGGTGCAATGAGCGAAGCACGCAATATTGAGCTCAAGCCAATTATAGAAGCTGCGGGGTCGGCCGACGTTGTCTTGATTGGAGCGAATGACCCTTTGGCAATGCAACGTCACACGGACGAATGCCGGTTCCGTGGGTACCCATTTGCAGCTGACCCATCTCAACAACTAGCCCGTATGACTGGTGAGGAAGTCAAGCCACTGATTGAAGGGGCCGAATACCTGTTTACTAATGAATACGAATCGGCACTGATTGAGCAAAAGACCGGTTGGAGCGCGGCTGATATTGCCGACATGGTGCAGGTCCGGATTACCACCCTTGGGCCCAATGGCTCCCGGATTGAGCGCCGCGGCGAAGCAGCAGTGCACGTTCAGATCGCCGAAGAAGAACGCAAATCTGATCCCACCGGCGTGGGGGACGCATTCCGTGCAGGTTTCCTTTCAGGCCAAGCGTGGGGTCTTAGTGATGAGCGCTCGGCTCAGGTCGGTTCGCTGCTGGCAAGCTATGTAATAGAAACTGTCGGAACCCAGGAGTACGAACTTGCCCAGAAGCATTTCCTGCAGCGCCTAGGCCGCAGCTACGGTGACGACGCCGCAGCCGAAGTAGAAGGTTTCATTTCCTGCACTCGCCCGTAACTGGTGCAACTGTGAATTAAGTTGACACATGTGCAGGCATTAACTACCGGTAGCGGACGAATCCCGCCAAGCCTCTGGGAGCTGCGCGACCCACATCAAGTGCACCCTGGGGTAGATCTGGCCTGTGTCGGGGCTGACCTAGAACCGGTAACCGTGCTGCACGCTTACGCGATGGGCTTGTTCCCCATGCAGGTGGATACCGAACTGGGTGAGCAGGAACTGGGTTGGTGGTCCCCGGATCCGCGGGGGATCCTGCGATTAGAGGAAATAATAGTTTCTCGGTCACTGCGACGGTCAATGCAGAAATTCACGGTCACTTTTGATCAAGAATTCGTTTTGGTCATGCGCGCATGTTGGCGGGCCGGTGGTGAAGGGAATTGGATCACAGACGAATTCGTTCAGACCTATTCCCACCTACATGAGCGTGGCTTCGCTCACTCGGTTGAAGTGTGGAATTCCGAAGGTGAATTAGCCGGTGGCCTTTATGGAATTGAACTAGGTGGACTCTTCGCCGGCGAATCGATGTTTCATCTGGATCGCGATGCTTCCAAGGTGGCTCTCGTCACACTGGTGGAAAAACTTGGGAATTGCGTCGGTCCGCGACTATTTGATGTGCAGTGGAACACCGACCACTTGGAATCAATGGGCGCGACCCAGATCGATCGGGGGGACTACCTGAAGGAGCTAGCGGGAGTACTTAATACGCAACCGTGTTTTGGCCCGGGCCAATCCGACTTGTTGTGAAATTCAAGAAGTCACGGCAGCCAGGGCAGCTGGCAATTCCGTCAGAAAAAGATTGATTGTTTCCTCGCTGCAATCAGGCGGAAGTGAAATGCGGATACTCGCATCATTGGGCAGGCCGATTGCTTTTAGGACGTGGGAAGGCATGCGCGTGTCAGCGGCGCACGCAGACCCACTCGCAACGGCAATGCCACGTTTGTCCAACTCGGTCACTAAGGCGCCACCGGCAGCGCCGGTAATGGTGAAGGTGAGGACGTGGGGAAGCCGATTATCTGGATCACCAGCACAGACGATGTTCATCGACAACAATGTTGATCGCACCCGATCAATCATTGCCCGATTGAGGTCCGCCTGGCTCTGCCAGGAGGCTGCGGATTCTTCTAAAGCAACCGCCGAGGCCACGGCGGCAGGAATATCGGGGAAGCCACCGATCCACCCGCGATCGGGTGCTTCTTCAGGTCGCCAGCGATTGTTCGGGCTGGTCACAACGATTGCCACACCGGGTGGGCCACCCCAATCTCGAGCGGGAGCAACCAGAACATCGAAATCCGTGGGGAGGCTGTCATGGGTGATCAGGCCCGTTGCATCTGCGACCAATGGAACCCCGGCTGCCCGGCAAGCTGTGAGCGCTGCAGCAAATGGCTGGCGTGAACCCACTTCGGCATTAGCAACTTGGATGCACACCAGGGCGGCGCCTTTAGCGAGCTGCTGATCCAGATCTACCAGGTCGATGGCCCCCGTTTTCTGGACTTGGTCGACGGCTAAGGAAATGACTTCTGCACCGGGAAGGGATCCGGCGGCACCTAGCACCGCCATTGATTCAACCTGGCCCACCAGCACCCGCCGTGACGCATTGGACCGAACCGCAAAAATACCTCCGATACTGGCCCGCAGTCCATCGGGACCAGAACCGGCAAAGAAGACGTTGGCGGGGGAGACCCCGATAAAAGTGGCGATGCTGGCCCGGGCCGAGTCCAGGAGAAGTCCAGACTGTCTGCCTGCGTGGTGCATCCGGGCCGGGTCTGACCAGGCTTGGGTGGCGGCGGATTGCCAGGCGGACACCGTGGCCACAGTTAATGGAACCCCGGCAATTGCATCCAAATATCCGGGTGCTCGCTCAACGCTCATCCGCCCAGATTAGTCAACAGTGAACGGGGGCGCCAAATGTGACCGGAACAACTCCGTTTGAGGCCGATCCTGAGGAGAAAAGCAAGGGTAGGTGCGCTAGTCTGCCCCGTGTAAGGACTTACCGGGGTGGGTGCACGCGCTCCCCCCTATCGTTCTACAGCGGATTTAGGTAAACAGGTCGTCGGTAATGGTGAATTTCATGGGTGTCTGTGAAATATCTGCGAAGGGTGCATTTGTGGGAACGACTCGTAGCTCGAGTGGCAACCGAATGAGTACACGGCTGGGACTTGCCGGTGTCGCGGTCGCCGGGATTTTACTTCTTTCGGGTTGCACGGCCAATGAGGCTTTTTTCTTTGACATGCCCGAACCGGCAACTGCTGAAGCGCCAATTATTCAAAATTTGTGGAATGGGTCCTGGATCGCTGCCTGGGCGGTTGGCGCATTCACGGCTGGCTTGATGTTGTGGGCAATATTCGCTTACCGCCGCCGCCGGATCAACGAGGTACCCGAACAAACCAAATACAACATCCCCCTCGAGATTCTGTACACTCTTGTGCCACTGGTCATGGTGCTGGGACTGTTCTGGTTCACGGCGCGTGATCAAACTGAAATCTTGACCCTAGAAAACGATCAAAGCCAAACTGTAAACGTGGTGGGCTTCCGTTGGGCGTGGGCGTTTAACTACCTCGATGAAGATGTGTACACAATTGGTTTGCCCTCAGATTCACAGATGATCTCCCAAGACCCCGCAATCGCTGATGCGCAGATTTCCACTTTGGTGCTACCGGTTGACGAAAAAGTTCGCTTTGAACTCACTTCGCCGGACGTGATCCACTCCTTCTGGGTGCCGCAGTTCCTATTCAAAATGGATGTCATCCCGGGTAAGACAAATGTTTTTGAACTTACTCCGGACAAAATCGGCACTTTTGTGGGTAAGTGCGCGGAACTTTGTGGGACCTACCACTCACAAATGCTTTTCAACGTCAAAGTAGTTGAGCGAGCCGAATTCAACGAGTACGTGGCCGGGTTGCGGGCTGCCGGGCAAACGGGTTCAATGAATACAGGCCAGTCGAACAATGATGGACAGCGACCAGGGGAGCGGAGACTATGACAATCCTGAATGACCGCCCGACAACTACTACTGGCCCCGGTGACTTTGGTCCCAGCTCGGTGAGTAGCGCGCGGAAGCAGAGCCTTGGCAAGGCGGTCGTCAATTGGATCACCTCAACCGACCACAAGGTGATCGGTTACATGTACCTGGTCACTTCCATGGTGTGGTTCCTCATCGCTGGCCTAATGGCTCTTGCAATGCGTGCAGAACTCGCCATTCCGGGAATGCAGGTTGTTTCCCTTGAGCAATACAACCAGTTGTTCACCATTCACGGCACGATCATGCTGTTCTTGTTTGCAACACCGCTTTTCGTTGGATTCGGCAATGTAGTCATGCCCCTGCAGATCGGTGCACCCGACGTTGCCTTCCCGCGGTTAAACATGCTGGGTTACTGGCTCTTCCTCTTTGGTGGATTGATTGTTGCCGCGGGCTTTTTCACCCCCGGTGGCGCGGCATCATTTGGTTGGTTTGCCTATGCCCCGTTGAGTAACGCCGTCAATTCACCCGAGGTGGGTGCAGATTTATGGCTGCTGGGTCTGGCCGTAGGTGGTCTGGGCACGATCCTGGGAGCGGTCAACTTCATCACCACTATTTTCACTATGCGTGCACCCGGTATGACCATGTTCCGCATGCCAATTTTCACCTGGACAATCATGATCACCAGCTTGTTGGTACTCATCGCATTCCCGGTGCTAGCAGCAGCTCTTTCCGTCGCATTCATTGATCGACAATACGGCGCAGTCGTCTTCGCATCCGAAAATGGTGGTGCGATCCTGTGGCAGCACTTGTTCTGGTTCTTCGGACACCCCGAGGTGTACATCATCGCTTTGCCGTTCTTTGGCATCGCCAGCGAGATTATCCCGACTTTTTCGCGCAAACCAGTCTTCGGTTACAAGGGTTTGATTTTTGCCACTATGTCTATCGGTGCCCTTTCGGTTGCGGTGTGGGCCCACCACATGTACGTCACCGGCTCGGTGTATTTACCGTTCTTTGCCTTGACCACCATGTTGATTGCTGTTCCCACAGGTGTGAAGTTTTTCAACTGGATCGGAACCATGTGGCGGGGATCTATCTCATTTGACACCCCGATGCTGTGGACCATGGGCTTTTTGTTCACGTTCCTTTTTGGTGGTCTCACCGGAGTTATCCTTTCAGCCCCACCACTGGACTTTGCCGTTTCTGACTCATATTTCGTGGTTGCGCATTTCCACTACACCGTTTTTGGCACGGTCGTGTTCATGATGTTTGCTGGGTTCTACTTCTGGTGGCCGAAAATGACCGGCAAGATGCTGGACGAGAAACTGGGCAAGATCCACTTCTGGTTGCTGTTCATTGGTTTCCAGGTGACGTTCTTGGTCCAGCATTGGCTCGGTGTCCAAGGCATGCCCCGCCGCTACGGCGACTACCTGCCCGTTGACGACTTCCAGACGCTCAACGTGGTCTCGACAACGGGTGCGGCGATTCTTGGCGTCTCAACCCTGTTCTTCATTTGGAACGTATTCAAAACAGCGAAGACGGCGCCAAAAGTCACCGTCGATGACCCTTGGGGTTGGAGCGGCTCCCTTGAGTGGGCGACCTCATGCCCACCACCACGCCACAACTTCACTTCGCTACCTCGGATCCGTTCGGAGCGTCCGGCATTTGATTTACACCACCCTGAGCTGGCTGCTCCAGGGGCGCACAGGAGTCCAGCAGTTCCGGTTTCTGGAGGTGAGTCCAAGTGAAGGTAGAGGGTGCACTGTTTGGGATGGGTTTTATTTTCTACGCCTTTCTCGCCGGTATCTACTGGTACTTCAGCCGGGATGAAGTGGGAACCACCGCACTTGCATTGACCGGTGCGCTCGCTTTCTTGATCTCTTTTTATGCGCTTTACACCTCAAAGCGGGTTTACCCCCGCCCCGAGGATCGCCTTGATGCGCAGGTGGACGAAGCAGACCCCGAATACGGTTTCTACAGCCCGCATTCGTGGTGGCCATTGGCAGTCGGGGTATCGGTGCTCACCCTTGTATTTGGTCTGATTTTCGCTGTGTGGCTGATCGTGTTAGGCGTGGCGGCGCTCATGTTTGCCGTGATTGGTTGGCTCTTTGAGTACTACCGTGGGGAATTTGCCCACTGATCGGTGTTTCGGAACCGATTTCGCACCACACTCGTCGTACCCTCGTAGTGTCTGGACGCGGGCGTATTTGTAGAGCAGGTGTGCAGACTGAGAAGACATTCAGCGACACAATCTGGCAGTACTTACTGACAGTACTTACTGACGGCGCATATTTAGGGCGGGAGGAGGATCCATGTTTTTCCCCAGCAGGAACCGAGCACGGATGGGTATTGCTGTGTCGGGAATAGCCGGTGTGCTGCTGCTGTCCGGCTGCACCCCCACGTTGACAGTAAGTACCGCCACAACTGATCCCAACCCAACTGTCAGTATTGCCGCCTTGCCGTTATCGGGGACAAATATTGACCCGGTGACCCAGGTTGTCGTTGAGGCCGAACTGGGTCGCTTAACCCAGGTGTCTGTGTTGGGCCCCAAAGGCGTGGTGCCTGGGATCCTTTCAGATGACGGATCTCAATGGAGTGCAACTGGTGCGCCATTGGAATACTCCGCTAAATACGTGATCACGGCCGAAGCAGCAGACGCGCGGGGACGGGTCACCTCCCTCGACTCAAGTTTTTCCACCCTTGAACCCGAGAAATTCTTCACGGCCCACGTGTCCCCCAGCGAGGGTGAGGTGGTCGGGGTGGGCGAACCGATTGTGGTCACTTTCAATAAAAATGTGGAAAACAGGGCTGAGGTTGAGGCGGCGCTCACCGTGCGCACCAGCCGTTCCGTGTTGGGGGCGTGGGCGTGGCGGGATAACCGCACAGTTGAATTTCGACCCAAGGAACTCTGGCCCGGAGACATGAGCGTTGAAGTGGATCTCAACCTCACCGGGGTGCAGGCTAAGCCCGGGGTATTTGGAAAAACGAGTACAAAGTCCACGTTTTCTTTCCGACCTTCCATGGTAAGTGTGGTTGATGCGGACACGTACACCATGGACGTGTTCCGGGGCGGCGAGTTAGTCAAAACTATTCCGGTGACGGCGGGTAAGGCGGGTTTTGAAACCCGCTCCGGAACAAAAGTTCTGATCACTAAAGAGCGTTCACGAATTATGGATGCGGCAACGGGTGGGACTTCGGTGGATAGCTCGGAGTATTACCGGGTTAATGCCGAGTACGCCATGCGCATGACCTATTCGGGAGAGTTCGTTCATGCGGCCCCGTGGAGCGTGGGAAGCCAGGGCAACGCCAACGTCTCTCACGGTTGCGTGGGCATGAGTCCCACGGATGGGGAGTGGTGGTGGAATCAAAATGAAATCGGCGACGTGGTCATTGTGAAGAACACATCCCGCACCCAAACCGATGACGGCAACGGAGTAACTATTTGGAACGCCCCGTGGGTTGAATGGTTAGAGAAGTCGTCGACGGGCCCGCAAATCACGAAACCATTACAGGTAGTCCGCTAAGAACTGCTGTTCCACCCAGTGGGTCTACGTGATCAACGCTGATCAAAACGTTTACATTGAAATCGGACCATCCGTGGGGAATGCAGATACACCCGCGAGACACGGTGTCGCTGACCGCAAGCTCGATTGATAGTTCACCGGCGGAGCTACTCACCGAGATCATGTCGCCGCTATTGCGACCTAGGACGGCGACATCAAGTGGGTGCATTTGGGCGGTCGGCAGATTGGATCCGCCCTGCAGGTTGTCAATGTCTTTCATCCACGAGTTATTGCTGCGCAATTGACGTCTGCCAATCAGGAGGTATTGCCCGGTGGGGGTTGTATTCGGCACGCTGCTCAGGGCGGCAGTTGCTGCGCCCAATGCAGAAACAAGTATTTGCGGTGCAAGTTCAATTTGCCCGCTGGGGGTTCGTAGAACTTCGGGCAAGCGCGGAGTTAGTGCTCCCAGATCAATGCCGTGTGGTGCGTCGATGACATCTTGCAGGGTCAGACCGTAGGGTCCGCTGCGAAGGCGAATGTCAAGGATTCGATCCACCCCGAGGCGCGGTGCAACCGACTCCAATACCTGGGCAACGGTTGATCCGTGTAGGCCAGAGGACGGATCTTTAACGGCCTGTTGGGCGACGGCTGCGGCCAACACGTCATCCATGTTTTGGGCAGTGACTTTTTTACCGGTGTTGATCTCAATTGCGATCCCAGCGAGGGTTAGCAGCACATCTGCTTCATCCATCTCGCCTGTGGGGACAGGGAAGACTGCGGGGGAGTAGCGCGCCTGATTGCGAATCGCAAGGTTGTTGAACACTACGTCAAAATGCGGTCGGGTCAACGGTGAAGAAACTGGCAGGATCACATCTGCCATTGCGTTGGTTTCGGTGAGATATGGATCAACCGAAAGCAGGAAGTCAAGGGACTCGAATGCTGTGCGTAAGCGCCCGCTGTTCGGGGTGGAAACCAGTGGGTTCCCGCCAACGACACACATCGCGCGGATGTGGTCGCCACTGATCGGATCGGGGGTGTCAATTTCCTCGGCTAAAGCCGCGGTCGGGTACTCACCCAGCACGCTGGGCAAACCACGTACGCGGGTGCGCCGTCGCCCCGGAATGCTGACACCGTGCCCAACCCCGGGGGTTCCTTCAGTGGACGGCCCGCCGGCTGCAGGTAGGGCGAACATCACACCACCGGGCTTATCCAAGGAACCGATCGCAATATTGATGACATCTATGAGCCACGAAGCAACTGTTCCCATGGGCAACATGACCCCGTCCAGGCTGAGCCCTGACGTTGTTGTACCCATGCGGCCATACACCGCCGCACTGGGCGCCGCCATAAGTTCAGCTGCAATGCGGCGGGTGACCCCGGCATCAATGCCAGTGACCTCGGCAACTGCCTCAGGCGTAAAAGCTGCCAGGGCGGAAACCAAAGACGCAACAGCATTTGGATCAATCCAGTCCGTTGCCGCACCGAAGTCAGGGTTTGCCTCCACTACAAGAACGTGGGCAATGCCGGCCAGCCACAGCGCATCACTTCCGGGACGGATTTCTAAGTGTTCGTCAGCGAAGTCTGCGGTGCGGGTGCGAATCGGGTCGACGACCACCATTCGACCACCGCGCTTGCGCAGTGAACGCAACCGGCCTGGGAAATCTGCCGCGGTCAACATTGAACCGTTTGAGACGAGGGGATTTGCGCCCAGCACCAAGAAGTAGTCGGTGCGATCAAGATCGGCCAAGGCAACGGATAATGCCGTGCCATACATCATGGCCGAAGCCGCCTGCTTAGGCATCTGGTCAACTGTGCTGGCCGAATACCGTTGGGAAGTTCCGATCGCCTTAATCAGTGCGGGCAACATAAATGCGCCAGAGAGGGAGTGCACATTAGGGTTTCCGAGAAACATGCCCACCGACTCCGCGCCATGGTTGCGAATGACCGTTCCCAGCCGTTCCCGAACCACCTCAAATGCGTGCTCCCAAGTCGCGGGGACCAATTCTCCGGCTGCATTGCGGACAAGTGGGGTCTGCACGCGGGTTGGGTCGGCAGCCACATCACCCAGGGACACACCTTTGGGGCAGATAAAACCGTGACTAAAAACATCGGCTTTGTCACCGCGCACCGAAGTGACGGTCGACCCCGTAATCTGAAGTTCCAGACCACAGTTCGCTTCACAGAGGGGACAAATACGTAAGGCGGTGCGTTCGGCTTCAACAGACATGGCTCCTAGCCTGCCACGAAAACAGTGATTCTGTATGGAGAAAGTGGTGGAATAGTTGTTGCACCACCAGAGTCGCCGCAGTTGTGGGGCATCCGACATCCGAGGGAATTCCCACGTCGGTGAACTTTCATGCGATCCGGCTCTCCTGAGCCTCAGGTTGAAACCTTCAAGCAATCTATTTTGGCCATGTGCGATCGCCTTTAGGGACGAGAATGGTTGTCCATTTATCAGTAGGCGTTAGTGTGACGGCTGCACATTTCATCAGGTGACTGGGAAGCGGCGATTTCTATTTCCGTTTTCTTCAAATCTGTGTAAGCCGTATACATAGTTTCAGACATCCACGAACGAGCGACCTCGTTAATAGAAAGCGCTCGGAGGGCCTCATCCAAAGTCGAGGGAAGAGCGACAATTCCAAGTTCAGCTCTTTGAGCCTCACTCAGGTCCGCTGGATCAACGTCGCAACGTGCAGGTAAAGGTAACTGCCTATCTACTCCGTCCAGTCCGGCCTGGATCAAGGCACCAACCACCATGTATGGGCTGGCGGTGGCATCGACGGGACGGTATTCGAGGTTGAAGCCTTTGGATTGAGCTTGTGGATCAGGTGAGGGTGCAGGGCAAATGCGGATGGCCGCCTCTCGGTTTTGAATTCCGAAACTGGCGAATCCGCAGCTCCAGTGGTGGGGTCCAAGCCTGAGGTAAGAAACCGGACTTGGCGCGGTGTATGCGACAAGCGCTTGCATGTGGTCGAGGACACCCGCGATAAAGCTTTCTGAAAAAGAGCTAGCTTGTGAAGCATTCGTGGGATCAAAAGTAACGTTCTCGCCGTCACTGTCTGCGAAGCTAAAATGAATATGTGCTCCGTTTCCAACACCATCTGCTGTGGGTTTTGGAGAAAAAGTGGCGCGCATGCCGTGCCAGCGAGCAACCTCTCGAATTACCTCTCGCGTGAGAATTGCCCTGTCCGCGACGCCCAATCCAACGGCTGGAGCGGTAGTTACTTCGTATTGCAAGTAGCCATATTCTGGTTCGATTGTTTCTGGTTCGAGGCCTGCTTCGGTAAGTGCGTTGGAAACGTCAGCGGTAAATTGAGCGGCGACCCGCATTGCCTCAAGAGAAAAGGGAGGACCTGGAGCGAAATCACTTCCGATTAGTGTGAATTCGTGTTCAAAGGCTCCAACAAGTTGTAAGCCATGCTCAGTTTCAAGACGCTCCAAAGCTCTCCGCGCAAAGCCACGAGTGCAGCAATCCCACGTTGAGCCATCAGGGTTCTTGGAGTCGCACAGATACAGATCAAAAGGCGCAGAACTATTTGGAGTGGCTAACCAAGCGTGTGCATTCGGATCGGGAATTTGACGTACTTCGGTCATTGGTCCCCACGGATTCGGTGCTATGTCGGCAAATGGGGTTAGCGATTGGCCTGCAACAGCCCACCCGAGCCCGAACTCCATGCGGGATGCCATTTCATGCGATGGGACTGCCCGGCAACGGGTTAGCCCGACAAAATCGCTCCATCCAAGCACCGAAATACCCTGTGACATGTCAGTTCTCCTTTGCGGCTAGTGAGATTTCTCCCTGAGGTGGCTCATTGATTTCTATGGGAACATCTCCGAGATAGGCTGCCAATACCACTGGGTCAGATGACACTTCGGTTGGTGTTCCAACCGCGATGGTTTTTCCTGCTTCCAGCACTTGAATCCGGTCGCAAAGGCGCATTATTAGTCTTAAGTCGTGATCAATAATGATGACTCCGCAGCCGTGGTGTACGGCCAGAGATCGAATGTCAGAGAGTAAAATATCAGACTCGCTGTGATTCATTCCCGCGGCTGGTTCATCCAGTAGGACAACGGAAGGTTGCGTTCCCATTGCTCTGGCAATCTCCAGTCGTCGCTGCATTCCGTACGAAAGCGTGTTCGCTTCCGTGAAACGCAGATCTAAGAGGCCTAGTTGCTTAAGTGAAAGGTGGCCTGATTCAGCTGTCGTTCTTGGCGGGGCAAAAACGTTTTCGACAACCAGTAGGTGAGGGAAAATTCTAATATTTTGGAATGTTCTTGCTAGACCCTGTTGAGCCACAATGTGGCTCGGTTGGCCTGTGACATCGCGTCCTGCCAGCAAAACTTGACCTGAATCTAAATTGGTCAAACCAGAAATAAGGTTCAACAGCGTACTTTTCCCAGACCCATTTGGACCGATAAGTCCAAGGATTTCTCCACGCTTCACTTCAATGTCAATACCTGCTACCGCTTTGACTCCATGAAAAGACTTTGCCATGCCTGTACCTTGGAGGATGAAGTCACTGGACGACCCCTGATCGGCCTCCTCTGGCGATTGAGTTAGCTTTTGAGACGCGGAATCCTCGCTTTGTCCTTGAGAACGGCGAAGCCAAGCAGCGAGTGGCGGTATGAAGTCCTCAATTTCACGTCGTCCAACAATCCCGTCTGGACGCCAAATCAGGGCAATGATTATGAGTAGGGCGATGACGAACTGAACTGTTCCGGTGATTCGCGGTAGTTCGATTCCGAATACTGACACACCCTGTTCAATTCGGGAGAATGACTCGGTGACGAGACCGACGACTGCGGCGCCCACGACTGCACCGAGAACACTCTCTTTACCACCAAGGATTAGCATGGCGAGAAGCGCGAAGGTCATGGCAAATGAGAATTGACCGGGATCGAAGGCAATGATGTTAAAGGACCATAGGCTGCCCGCCGCGCCCATCAGGGCCGCACTAAACACCCACCCGATGTACCGGACGCGTCGGACATTGATACCCAATGCGGCAGAGGAGAGTTCGTCCTCTCGCGAGGCTCTGAGTTGTAAACCGATTCGAGTCGTTTTGAATAGACGAGCAACGAAGATGAAAACGACCGCGACCGCGATTGCTAAGACTGGAGTGGTTTCACGTGGTATTCCAAAAACTCCACTGGAGCCACGGGTGAGGGTGGACCAGTTAAGCCAAACAGAGTACATGACTAGTAGCAAGGCGAGAGTTGCCATAACCATGGCGTTGACGGTCATTCGTACGAGGATGATTCCAACTATTGCTGCGAATAGCGCGGATACGAAGGCGGCTGCAAGTAGCGAAGGGAAAAACCCCCACCGTGCTTCAGCAAGAAACGCGGGGAGCTCGGGGAGCTGATTGGATTTCAGTTCAGGTGGAATGGTTAACCACGCTGTGACGTAAGCACCCACGCCCATGAACGCGACGTGTCCGAAGGACAAGATTCCGCTGTTCCCAACGAAAGTTTGCAATGCGATAACGAGTGTCACATTTATGAGAAATATGACCGCGGTGCTGGAGAGAGACTTGCCACCGAAAAGGACAAAAGGCAAAACGACTATCAACATAAGTGCCGTCGTTGTTAAGGCGCTAACACCTGCTCCACGAATTGAACCGTATCTCCGCATCAGACTTTCTCCTCGATTCGCTTCCCCATGAGTCCTTCAGGCCTGAGGTAGAGGAGTACCGACACCGCAATCAGGGCCATAGCAAACTGAAAAGGAACCAGCCCGATTGGCAGGTAGGCCTGGAGGAAAACTTCTAGGACGCCAAAGATGTATCCACCGATAACGGCGCCCGGAATGCTTCCCAACCCACCGAGAACTACTGCTATGAAGGCAATGAGAATGGGAGTAAAGCCTGAGGTTGGCGTTACCTGGGTAGTTCTTGCCATCCACAGCACGCCAGCGATGCCAGCGAGGATTCCAGAAATCGCAAATGCGCCCAGGATCACGCGGTTCGCTCGCACCCCCATCAAGCGGGTGGTTGTGAGATCTATCGCGGCGGCGCGCATCTGAAGACCTGATCGGGAGTAGCGCATAAAGACAGCGAGGATTCCCATGGAAGTCAAGGCGATTATGAGTGTCGCTATCGTCAAAAAACCAATTCGAATGTCCCCAATTGTGACAAAGGTGCTGAAGATTTCCGGTACGGCAATTCCGCGAGCGCGGGGGGAAATCGCCTGTCTGAAAACACCTTGCAAAGCCTGAGACAAGGCAAAAGATGCAAACAGCAATGTGACGAATGAGGCACCTCGCAATGGTCGGAAAAGGGCCAATTGCATCAGGAGCGAAGCGATAGCGGCGAAGGTGATTCCCAGTCCGGCAGCGAGAAGGAACGGTGCTCCTGCCTGAGTGGCGAAATACATTGTGTACCCAACGATGGTTATTAATTCACCATATGCAAAGTTCAGTATCCCGAGAGTGCTGTAGACCATGGCGAGGCCGAGTGCGAGAACCGCGTAAATGCTCCCCAGAGAAAAGCCATTTATGAGTTGCTGCATGAATTCAAGCATTATTCCGCTACCTCGTTGCCCATATATAGGCGAGCAAGATCGATTGAGGCCAGCTCGGACGCGTAACCGTGACTGATGACATGACCGGATGCCAGTACGTAAGCGTAGTCTGCGATCTCGAGTGCCAAGTGGACATTTTGTTCAACTAATACAGTGGTTACACCTTCGTCTCGTAGCTCGGTGATCAGTTCGAAAATCTGAGTCACAATTTTAGGGGCTAAACCCAACGATGGTTCGTCATAAAGAACAACCGCTGGTGAACTCATTAAGGCTCTAGCAATGGCCAATTGTTGTTGCTCACCCCCGGACAGGGTTCCGGCCGACTGGTTACGGCGTTCGGCAAGTACTGGGAATCGCGTAAATGCTTTTTCAATTCCATCGGAGACGTCGCTTCGAGAGACTCGGCTTCCACCTAGCCGTAGGTTCTCCTCGACAGTGAGCGCACCAAAAATACTTCGACCTTCGGGTATGAGGGCAACGCCCATGCGCAGGACCCTCTCTGGGACTCCGTAGGGAATCGGCATTGCATCGAGCGAAATTTCCCCGGCTGATGGTTTGTGCACCCCTGCTATGGCACCCATGAGAGTGGATTTCCCCGCTCCGTTGGGTCCCAAAACAACGACAATTTCACCTCGGTCGACGGTCAATGACACCTGATCCAGTGCCGTGACCATGCCATAATGGATTGTCAGATGGGCAATATTGAGGAGAGGGGCAAGGCCCCTCTCCTCAATATTATGCGTTTCCATGCTCTTTTCAGTATTCTCGCTTGGAATTACGGTGCGGGAACCAGTGAAGGGAAGGCCGGGGCAGGTAGGCAAGTGAAATTAGTGCCTTCCATCAGTATCATTGCCGCTGGCTTATTTGCCCGCCGTGTTTCTGGATTCATTTCCGTGCGGCCTGTGATGCCGTCGTATTGGGCGTTTGCCAAGCCAGCCATGATCGAAGCTGAATCAGACGCACCCGCAGTTTCGATTGTTTGGGCGAGAATATTGATCTCGTCATAACCGAGTGCCGCTACGGCCGAACTTGGATCACTGCCGTTTCGCGCATTATACGTTTCGTAGAATGCAGCAATATCTTCATTACCATCACTTGTGCAGACAGGAGCAGTGAAAACCATGCCATCGATGGCGTCTGCCCCAGCATCAGCGAGTGACGGATCAAGGTTACCGTCAGTTGAAATTACGGGGAGAGTTACACCAGCCTGGCGAAGTTGACGCATGAATACGGGAGTGTCTGGAACGAATATGGGTGTGAAGATGACATCGGGAGCGGGATCTGCGTTGGCGATCTTTGTCACTACCGCCGAGAAGTCACCAGCTCCGATTGTGAAGCTTGTCTCTCCAACGATTTCTCCGCCGCCAGCAGTAAAGACTTCACTGAAGTAACCGGGTAGGTTCGCTGTGTAGGCGTATTCGGGGGAACCAAGTAGAAAAGCCGTCTTGTAGCCCTGTGCGAGTGCGTACTCAGCGGCTGTTGCTCCTTGGATTGTGTCGTTCATGAGCACCTGGAATGCGCATTCGCCAATATCGTCGACCAAAGTTGGGGCAGTTCCGTCGCCAGTTGAAATTGGAACGCCTGCTTCACAGGCGATTGCCCCTTCAGCCGCGATGACATCGCCGGTACTACCAATGAGGTAAACAGCACCTTCGTCAATCATTTCCTGGACAGCTTTGGTGGCTTCAGCTGGGTCATTGCGAATATCAACAACCTTCAAATCCAGCGGCCTCCCAAGGACGCCGCCTGTTTCGTTGATTTCGTCAACTGCGAGCTGAGCGCCTTCCAACATTGGTTGGTCGTAATAGGCATAAGTGCTAGATAAGTCAGCAGCGAATCCAATAATGATTGGATCCCCGCTGGCAGCGGTGCTGTCACCGTCTGCGGTTGCACCGGTGTCTGTCGAGTCACCTGAGCTACACGCTGTGAGCACCAGTGGGATCGTGCATACGAGGGCGAGTATCGCCTTGGAAATTTTCATTGGGCCTCCTGAATTGATTGTTCTAAGTAAACATCTATTCCACTTGCGTGTCAATCGCTTTATAAGTAATATTTGATACATGTCGCTAACGGTCGCAGAGCTGATCCGCGACGCATTTCCGTCGCTTCCCAAAGCGGAGCGCCGTGTCGCCCACGAGATTCTTTCGACTTACCCAATTGCCGGACTCGAAACCGTGGCTCGGCTGGCACAGCGGGCTGGCGTCAGTGGTCCTACGATTTTGCGATTCACGACGCGATTAGGTTTTGATAGTTATCCATCTTTTCAAGACAGCCTGCTGTCAGAGCTTGATGAGCGGAACACGTCACCACTCCTACAGTTTGAACAGAAAGTGCATCCCGGGACAGACATTATTCAGCGTTCACGTCAGGTTCTGTGTGAAAGCCTAAGCCGGTCACTTGAGTTAATGGAGCAGACGGCCTTTACCGCGGCTGTTGATCGCATTGCTACGACTTCTGGGCGGGTAATCACGGCCGGGGGCCGTTTCAGTGAACTCAGCATGCAAATGCTAGCGCGACATCTCGAGATTCTACGGCCAGGTGTTCGGCATTTGTCTCGCGGCGAGTGGATTCCGTTTGCACTTGATGCGCGGCGTAGTGACACAATTGTTATTGCAGATCACCGGCGGTATCAACGATCAACAATTGAATTCGGTCGAGAGTTACGCCGACGTGGGACTCATTTGATTCTGCTTACTGATCCATGGATGAGCCCACTTGCCTTGGATGCGGACTCGGTGCTGAGCGCTGCGGTTGACGGACCGAGTCCGTTTGATTCGCAAGTTGCGACCGTGGGCATAATTGAAACGCTCATATCTGGAGTGGTTGACCATATTGGCGATAAGGCCAGACGACGCATCACCGACTACGACAATTTGTGGGACGCGCAAGGGTTTCACTACACCGAAGAAAAGTCCGATTACGAGGTTGGAAACAAATGAGCTTATTAAATTTTTCCCATGATGTTCCATTAGTTGATCATCACTGTCACGGGATCGTTCGTGATGTCCTTTCTCGCCCTGAGTTTGAACTGCTGGCAACAGAGTCTGATTGGGCAGAACCGGCAGATATGACCATCTTTGACTCGCCTTTCGGAGTGACAGTGCGAGCAGAGTGTTCTTCGTTACTGGATTTACCCCGCCACAGCAGCGCCGAAGACTATTGGGCGAGAAGATTCGAACTCGGTCAGCAGGAGGTGGCCAGCCGTCTTATGCGCAGTACTGGGATTGAAACCCTCATTATTGATACAGGTTTTCGTAGCACATCAATACTTGATCTGCCCGAGATGTCAGCTCTGACGGGAGCAGATTCTTTTGAAGTAGTTCGGCTGGAGAGCGTTGCTGAATCGCTGGTAGGCAAGACCAACGCTGACTCATTCGAGGAGGATTATCGCGCGGAATTATCTCGACTGGCTACTGATGCAGTTGGGTTTAAGTCCATCATTGCCTATCGCTACGGTCTGGATTTCGATCCGATTAAGCCAACTGCAGCTGAGGTACGTGAATCAGCATCTGAATGGCTTGCGTCACAAGATCTAGCCAAACCACGGCTTGATCATCCGGTGCTACTTCGGTTTGTCCTTTGGGAGGCAGTCCTCCACCGTAAACCAATTCAGTTTCATGTGGGTTATGGTGATTCAGATATTGTCTTGCATCGATGTGATCCGACCCGGATGACTGGATTCGTTAAGGCAACAGTTGACTCCGGGATTGAGATCATGCTTTTGCACTGCTACCCGTTTATTCGTGAAGCTGGGTTTCTTGCTCAAGTTTACCCCCATGTTTGGCTGGATACTGGTGCAGCGGTTAATTACACCGGACCGTCGTCACAGGAATTGATACGGCAGTCACTGGAACTGGCGCCCTTTGGCAAGGTGTTGTTCTCATCGGACGCTTTCGGTCTGCCGGAGCTCTACTATTGCGGGACACTTTTGTGGCGCCGTGGGGTAGGTGAAATTTTGGATGAGTGGGTTAAACGGGACCGGATGGGAATAGACGACGCCCAGCGTTATCTATCGTGGTTTGCTCATGAAAATGCTCAGCGCGCATATAGATTGGCTTCCTACCGATGAACCATTTAGCACCAGAAGAAATCTACCCGTGTCCGCTAACGTGGAGGCAGGAGCACATCGCTGATCTCTGGAACGCGCTGGAGGCAGAACTGCCCGCAGCCTTCGAACTTAGACACCGGGTGCATCAAGATCCGAGGCTTTCCGGATCGGAGCAGGCTACAGCTGAGTTGGTCATACAATCAATGGGATTAGCCGGGATCCCTGATGTAAAGGGGGGGCGAATATTCCGCATTGGATCCGAAAAGGGTCCGGCAATTGCTCTCCGGGCTGAACTGGACGCTTTACCGATTGTGGAAAAATCAGATGTCGCTTGGACCAGTACTAACGGTGCCATGCATGCGTGCGGACACGATATTCACCTCGCAGCGTTGTCGGCGGTTACTCGCACCATCCAAGGTGTCGGTCCGATCCTTCCGCTTGTGGGCCTTCTGCAGCCCCGAGAGGAAGCATCGCCTTCAGGTGCGTTGGATCTATTAGCTGAGTCAACTTTTCAAGATTCAAATATTCGCGCAGTCTTCGGAGCTCATGTTCAGCCCCGCATCCCTTATGGCACCTTCTCTGCTGTCCCTGGGGTCGTAAACTCCTCAGCTGACGACTTTGTGATTGTGTTCTCAGCAGCTGGTGGACACGCTGGATATCCCCATGCGACAGGAGATCCAATAGTAGCGGCGGCAGCAACGGTCGTAGCTTTGCAAGTAGTCGTTGCTCGAGGAATCGATCCCACTCATGCAACCGTGATTACAGTGGGAGCGATTAATGGGGGTACTGCGCCGAATGTCATTCCGTCTAGTGCCCAAATATTGGGAACGGTTCGGGCGTCGACTGAAAGTGATCGATTGCTATTGCATGCCCGACTGAGGGAAGCAGCGGAGTCAACCGCTTCCCTTTATGGTTGCTCGGCAGATGTTCAACTAATTGTTGGTGAGCCGGCGCTAATCAATGACGAGTCACTTACACCCGTGACTGCTAAATGGATCAGAGAGTCGGCGCTGCTAGAGGAATCTGAGCCTTTGCGCTCATGTGGGGCAGATGATTTCGCATACTACGGAGCGGCTTGCCCATCCGTAATGACATTTGTCGGCATGGGGACAGGCTCCGGACCCAGCCTGCACCATGAGTCTTTTGTCCCACCAGATGATTCGGTCTCTTTGGTAGCGAAAGTCCTGTTGGCCGGTTATCTGGCTGGTTGCGAAGCGGTCTTGGGTCCTCTGGAAGGAAGCTATGAAAGTTAACAGGAAGATGGGAACACATAGTCACCGTCATCGTTCACTTTGGCTCAAGCAAGCACTGGTTGGCGAAGAAGATCAGCCAGCATTGCAGGAGCATCGAGACGCTGACATTGTGATCGTTGGGGGTGGTTTCGTGGGATTGTGGGCTGCGCTACGGCTTCGAGAACGGGAGCCGGGGTTGCGGATCGTGATTCTGGAGGCAGACATTTGTGGGGGTGGAGCCTCAGGTCGCAATGGGGGAATGGTCCTGAGCTGGTGGCCGAAAGCAAGCACGCTGAAGGCCTTGTGCGGGCAAGAAGAAGCTCTCTTCCTCATTAATGCCAGCACCGATGCAATCGATGAAATAGGTACATTCTGTTCAGAGCATGCGCCAAATGCTCAATTCCACATGGGCGGGTTCCTTTGGACTTCGACTGCTTCGGCACACAACGGCTCATGGAAATCAGTCCAGGAGGTGAGCGCGAGACTCGGTCAACCGGATGTCTTTCATGACCTCACCCCAGAGCAAGTTGCTTTTCGCTCGGGAAGTTCGGCGCATCTAGCCGGCGTTTTCGAACAGCATGCAGCAACCGTTCATCCTGGGTATCTGGTTCGTGCACTGCGTCGCGTTGCACTCGAGCGTGGCATAGAAATTTTTGAAAACTCACCAGTTTCAAATATTACTGAAGGCCCAACCGTCCGAGTGAATACTCCACAAGGAAGTGTCACTTCGACAAAAGTCGTGCTCGCCACCAACGCGTGGGCCGCAGCCATGAAAGAGCTTCGACCTTATATTTTTGTAATTTCCAGTGACATGATAGCTACGGAACCTGCGCCTGAAGAGCTCAAAAAAATTGGTTGGGTTGGTCATGAAGGAATTGCTGACTCCCAGACTCTCGTGTGCTACTACCGCACCGATGACGATGGCCGAGTGCTTTTCGGCAAAGGTGGTTGGGCTATAGGTATGGGGTCTTGGATGCCACCATCTATGGAACGTCACGCCAGCAGGGCTCGCATGGTCACGGAAGACTTTCGTCGTTACTACCCAATGATGGACGACAAGCAGGTGACGGATGATTGGGCTGGCCCGATCGATCGTACGTATAACAGTCTTCCAATCTTTGGTCATCTCGGTCGTCACAACAACATCATCTATGGAGTTGGGTGGTCAGGAAATGGGGTAGGTCCAAGTGTTGTCGGCGGGCGCATCCTTGCTTCACTTGCGCTGGGCACTGATGACCAATGGAGCAACAACGGATTGGTCCATGCGCAGCATCGCAAGTTCCCTCCGGAACCATTTAGGTATGTGGGTGCACACGCGGTCCGCGAGGCAATAGTGCGAAAAGAGCGTAGAGAATCCCAAGGACGTGAACCGCTGTGGCTTCAGAAGGCTTTAGCCTCTCTCGCTCCAAGTGGGTTAGAGGACAAGGAGTGACACATTCATTAACTGCTACCGAACTCTTGGCAGCGGATAATCTAGTCACTGCAGGCGTAGAGAAATTGCGTTTCTTTCCGCTGACGGTCGCCTCGGGCCACGGTTCAATAATCGTTGAAATGGACGGTCGCGAGGTCCTTGATCTCAGTTCCGGATGGACTGCGGTGGGGCTTGGCTATGGCCATCCCGTTGTGGTTGACGCTGTGTCAGGCGCCATCGCTTCCCAGGGACATTCTGGCGGAATCTCTGCCGTGTGTGAAAGTAGTGTGTTACTCGCTCAGGAGTTGATCGAGCTGCTTCCTGAGATTCCTCAGGCGCGCGTTTATCTCGGAAATAGTGGAACTGATGCCAACGACGTTGCACTTCGAGCTTGTCGAACATGGACCAAGAGAAAGAAAATTATTGCCTTTAATGGCGGCTACCACGGTGGTATGGGAATTGCCTTGGGTGTTTCTGGCGTGCATGTTGAGGCAGGAGCTATAGCGGATCCGGACGTTCTCTTTCTTCCTTTCCCAAACCCTTTACGCCCACACAATGGTGACTCCACGACAGTTGCGCAAGAGATTCTCACCATGTTGGAAGCTCTCCTCGTTGGTGACGAAATCGCTGCAGTGATCATTGAGCCAATCCAGTCGGACGGTGGCATTATCGTTCCACCTGCTGGTTTTTTAGCGGACCTCATTAACACCTGTCGTCTTCATGGAGTGCCAGTCATCTGTGATGAAGTCAAAGTCGGTCTTGGTCGCACGGGCGAGTTATTTGATTTCCAGCACGACGGGGTGTGCCCAGACATTGTCACCCTCGGGAAAGCATTGGGAGGCGGGCTTCCACTTTCTGCCGCCATAGGCCCAGATCACATACTCAACGCTAACCCAGGGAGTGCCCTCCTCACAACGGCCGGAAATCCGGTCTGTACTGCAGCTGGGCGTGCTGTTCTCCGCGTTATTAAACGGGAAAATCTCCCATCGCGATCAGGTGCACTCGGAGAATTATTCCAAAGTGCTTTCGTGAGTGCCGCCGAAGTGGAAGGCATCGCCGACTGCATAGGTGAGGTTCGTGGTCGGGGACTCACAATTGGAATTGATCTCGTAACAGACCTCGAGTCGCTTACCGGCAATCGTGAATTGGCGCGGTTGACCGTTTACCGGGCCTATGAACTCGGCGTGGTCTGTTACTACGTAGGTGGTCACGTCCTCGAGATTACTCCCGCCCTTACGGTTACAGAATCAGAGTTGGTCATGGGCGCGCAGGTGCTCGCGCGCGCAATCGCGCAAGCACGGGCGGGGGAAGTGGATCCCGAAAAGGTTAGAGAATTCGCTGGTTGGTAATTCGTTTTAGTCTCAACTGGACAGGGGAACTAAATGTCTCAACACAAAGCACCACTTGCACGGGCTTGGTTTAGCGCGCGAGCCAAGAACAGGGCGCCCCTGCAAATCCCCGGTCACAAGAACCGATATTCGCTTCCAGACACGGGGCTCCCCGGCTATGACCTGCTAGCTCCGCTCATTCGTGATGACCTGCCACTGCAAGGTGGGGTGGATGACAACGCGTATTCTGAACAATTTCTTACGGGAGCTGAGCAACTATGGGCGGATGCAGTGGGCGCTCGACACGCCAGATTTGGTGTAGGTGGATCCTCTCAAGGAAATATGGCCGCGATCGCTGCGGTCTCACAACCAAACGTCCCACTGATCTTGGATAGGACATCGCACCGAAGTGTGCACGCGGCATTGGTGATCAGCGGGGCCAGGCCGGTATGGGTGCTACCACAGATTCACCCGGAGTTTGGAATCCCGGTGGGGATGGTTCTCGAAGACTTGCCAACCTCACGAGCTACCGCTCTGTTTATTACGTCACCTTCTTATGTAGGAACGATAAGTGACATCGCACCATTGGCAAGGCTTGCACACGAATATGGAATTCCGCTGGTTGTGGATCAGGCTTGGGGAGCACATCTTGATTTCCTCTCACCCAATCGGGGAGCCGTCAGTGCAGGTGCTGATCTGGTGACAACCAGCGTTCACAAGGCAATCATGGGCTATTCGCAGACAGCCGTTACTACTGTCGGTGGCGATCTGGTTTCCAACAAAGATCTCAACCGTGCAATTGACCTATTGGCTACGACTTCACCATCAGGAACGTTGATGGCCTCGATTGACGCTACTCGGGCAGTCTTGCTCGAAGTTGGGGAAGAGTACTTCGAACGCGCGATTGCAGCAGTCGAGATTGCACGGGCATCAATCAAGAGAATTTCCGGGGTTGTTGTGATCGATGAATCTATAGCCGGTTGTGCAGTAGACCCGTTGAAGGTCACTTTGTGGTTGCCCAAAACTGGCGTGACTGGGACTGAGTTAGCCGGATATTTGTGGGGAAAAGACTTAGGAGTCGAGTCAGCGGACGCGGACACTCTAGTTATGTCGTATTCGCTTGTTGACAGTCCTGAGTTCATCAAAGATTCAGCGGCTCTCGTCGGTCAACTCATTGAAGCAAACCGCAAAGAGTCGCGTGCGCCGGTTCCTACTGGCGTCTGGAGGGTTCAACCGATTGTCGACTTGACCCCGCGTGAAGCCTTCTATTCACTCAGCCGCAGGGTGCGCCTCGACGAATCGGTTGGGTTGATCAGCACGGAACAGTTCTGCCCTTATCCACCTGGAGTTCCGCTGATTGCTCCAGGTGAGCGAATCACGGAAGAACTGATAGCCGCAGTTTCAGTTGCTGCAGCGAGTACTCGAGTCGCTTACAGCAGTGATCCAACTCTTGCCACCGTCTCGGTCGTTGCTGAATAGTTCACGGCCAAGCGCGCGACTAGTTAGTATCGCTTTGTCGGCTTGGATCAACGAGTTCATGCAAGGTCTCCCGGAGGTGTGTCAAGTTTTCCGGACGCCTGGGGGTCTGTCCCGAGTTTGGTAATTAGTAGACCAGAAAATGAGTGTCTCCTTTGCGTAAACGGCTTGTTGCCAAGCTCAGTCAATGTGGCGCTAAACGCCACCCAAATGAGGAAGTTCGTTTATCTATGCGCGAGCATTCGGAGTGTGCATCAGGGGACCGCGTCCCTGTTGGCCCCGGCCAACACCATGAGAGGGCTTCGAGAGAAATTTTTGGCGTGCTTGACTTTTGTTGATCAAACCAAAAGGAGTCGTCATGATGTGTGTTCTTGATGCACAAATCGAAACCCAGGATCCGGTTGCCGAGTTCTTCTACGGAAGCGCGATCTACCGTAGGCCAAATCGAAGTTTAGGAAACTCCTTTTCCTCACGCACTCCGCATACGTGCTAAAAGACCAGTCTGCGCGCCTCAGGCCCTGGCAATTGTCACTGATCACCCGAGATGAGCGACTTCTGCGTAATTTTCGGTGTTTGTGTGGACTGTGTTCGGTTCAAGGACTGGATCTCACGGTCCAGGCACTCTCCGTTTCATGTAGCAAATTCTGCAACCACAGCAAACCTAAGAGTTTGCCTACGCAATGCATGCGAACGATCTAGGATCGTGGCAGATAGCGATCAACACTGGTGAGCGTCATTGGTGGTAGTGAAGGGATGGGCATCATGCTCGGAGAAAAAATCGGTTCCACAAAAGGTCAATCAACAATGAAACCGCTCCCAGCGGTCAACGGTTTACTAGTGATGGAATCAGTCGACATTGGCAGCGGAACGATTGCTGGTGCGGAAGTAACCGTCATGGCTACGTTCAGTTCAAGCATGAGAGCCAATGGTTCATGGTACGGAGAGTGCCCAAACTCTGGCGTGCTCATGGCGGCAGATGGTGTTGCCACGGGCACCTATAGCGCGACCGGAGCGCCTACGGCTGACGGCGGTTTTACGTTTAGGGGCATCGCTTACTTCGAGACTGTTGCGCCCTCACTCTCTGCCCTCAACGGTGGCGCATTTGTTTTTGAGTATGAGAGCAACGCGGACGGTCAATCCACATGGGATCTTTGGGAGTGGAAGTAGCCGTACTGACCGCACACTAGAACCGTCGCCACGAAGGCTTCGGGGCATCCCATGACCGGGTTAAAGTCATGGGATGCTTTTAGATAATTTGCCCCAGATATTAGCCGATAAGAGAAGGAGAGTTCCAATGCCGAAAGTATTATCGACCATGAATATTTCACAAGGTTTTGCTCGCTGGACAGAAATGGCCAAAACTCTGGCACCTGAAATGGAAAAAGTAGGCGCAAAAATGCTGTGGGCGGGAACCAATCCTGACGAAACCCAAGTGTTCGTTTTGATGGAATTGCAAGATATGTCGCAGATGCAAACTTTCGGAGAGAGAGAAGATATCGCTAAGGCCCGCGCAGAAGCCGGAGCCGATGTTGCAAGCACAACTGTAATTTCCCCAATCGGAGAAATCTACTGGCCGTAAAAGTACGGGATCCCAGTGTGGGTGAGTTCCACCTGCAACCAGCCCACTCACATCCACCTAGCAGCACGCCTCGTATCCAATCCAGATGCGGAGTTTGTGGTTGACTCCACCCTTGCGCTCCGGCTGACTCTTCAGGGAATTGGCACCCGTTGAAGGTCAAGCGCACATACAAGGTCACCTAGCCTGACCCGGGCCGGTAGTGCAGAGGCTGACGTCAGTGCCAAAGTCAGCTAGGCGCTGCTTCCCCCGCGGTTATTGGGCGTTTAGGGCGCGTCCATGAGTGTTAATTTACCCAGTTCCGCACATGTGGACCGTGGCGCGCACCTATAGTGGAGATACATCATTGATTGCATTCAGCACGACCTGCACTCCAAGAATTAGGAGCAATTGCATGTATGCCGTAACGAACCCAGTAGATGAAACTCTGGTCCAGGAGTTTTCCACATGCACGGATAGCGAGATAGATGATGCCGTATCTGCGGCCCATCAGGAGTACCTGATCTGGTCACGAGGTGATCTGGATGTACGGACTGCAAAAATAAAGAAAGCTGCCGCGCTTTTTGCCGAGCGTGCCGATGAATTTGTGGCAATTATGTCTCGTGAAATGGGTAAACGAGTAAGTGATGCTCGAGGTGAAATGGAAATAGTGTGTGAGATTTTCTCCTATTACGCGGACAACGCGAAACAGCTCCTCGCCGATGAAGAGTTTCCGATCACCGGTGGCACAGGTACTATCCGCAAAACTGGGGTGGGTCCGATTCTGGGGATCATGCCGTGGAACTACCCGGTCTACCAGGTGGCCCGTTTTGCCGCACCAAATCTGGTCCTGGGCAACACGGTCCTGCTCAAGCATGCTCCCATTTGCCCAGAAACGGCGCTTGCAATTGAGCAACTGATGCATGACGCAGGAATCCCTAAGGGCGCGTATGTCAACATTTTTGCCTCACACGAGCAGGTAGCCACCATCATTTCTGATCCTCGGGTTCAAGGCGTCTCGCTTACCGGGAGTGAGCGTGCAGGCGCTGCTGTTGCCGCCGAAGCTGGCAAGCACTTGAAAAAGGTTGTCCTCGAGCTTGGTGGATCTGACCCCATGGTGATCCTTGACTCTGACGATCTTCCCGCACTCGCTCACCGCGCGGCTGAAGCCCGGTTAGACAATATGGGCCAGGCGTGCAACTCCCCCAAACGCATGATTGTGTTACAGGATATTTACCCCGATTTTGTGACTGAACTCGTAAAAGATTTCGCAGGTTACGCTCCCGGTGATCCAATGGTGGAGGGCGCCACTTTGGCCCCGTTAAGCACCAAGGTTGCCGCTCAACGAGTTCACGCGCAGGTGGCTCGAGCCCGAGAACAAGGCGCAAGCATCGAGTGCGGTGGCAATTTGATTGGCGAAGTCGGCGCCTACTTTGAAGCAACAGTGATTACCGGTGTTACCCCGGCCATGGACATTCACCACGAGGAAGTCTTTGGACCCGTGGCCATTGTCTACTCAGCTTCAAATGAAGACCAAGCACTCGAATTGGCCAACGACACACCCTTCGGTCTGGGATCATCGGTCTTTGCAACCGACCCCAAGCGGGCCATGGCTTTTGGCCGTCAAATTGAAGCGGGCATGGTGTACGTGAATAACGTCGGTGGGTCCCAAGCAGACCTTCCCTTTGGCGGTGTCAAGCGCTCCGGTATCGGCCGGGAACTTGGCTACCTGGGGATTGAAGAGTTCATGAACAAGCAAGTCATTCGCGTTCTGGATTGATGCGCGAAACAGTCGCGGACGCTCATGCGGGTGCGGCTTGCCCCAGACTTTATGGCCACTTTCTTTACTGAGGCCGCGGCTAGTAGTCGCAGAAGCATCCGTGACTGTCGTAGTGCGCTCTCAAGTCGAATCCTTGACGCGCAAGGTCCTCGCGGGTGCGGCCTTCGCCCAGATTAGGAGGCGAGCCCTTCCATTCGAAAAGATGAAACAGTAGAGCTGCGGTCAGTATTTCATTTAGCGCATCGTATTCGTAAAACCGAGGGTGCAACACTGCTGATGAATCGCGTTCCCACCTTTTGATTACTAGAAAAGTTGGGTTGTGTCGGTGTCACCTGCGTGATTCTTGTTCCCAAATCCTCGCCTTGCGCGGCACGCAAAATCGGCGAGGAGATTGGGGTTGATGGTGAGGATGAATGATCCTTACCCCAAAGGGAAATGCCCAGCCAAGTGGCCAAACAAATTCCTAGGTTTCGACCCACTAAGTCGTACTCCAGCACGGGTCGTGGCGTTGGTGGATAGCTTTGCTGGTCGTGCACGCGCGCTAGCGGCGCACCCGGATCTCACCACCGAGTTCCTCGGGTTCGTCATCGAGCATCTCCGCGGGGAAACCAGGAGCGACGACTTCGATGTTGTAGTCATCCTCCAAGCGCTTAATGATGTTCGGGGACCATTCGCGTGGGCCGTATCGTTTTATGCCATCGTCGAAGATCTCGGCCACGAGATTGCCCATCTCCAACTCCATGCCGGCTTCCTGGGCCATCGCGTTGAACAGACCGACATCCTTTTTCACCAGGTCCATCGTGAAGTTGATGTCGCGTGAGCCGTTCAAAATCACTTGGCCTTCGGTCTCGTGGACGAATGAGTTTCCCGAGGATGCCGCGATCGCTTCGTAGGCGATCCCCAAGTCCAGGCCAACTTTCGCGCAGGCCGCAAGCGCTTCGGTAACCGCAATCAAGTTCGCCGAAGCCAAGAAATTGGTCATGACCTTTAGCTGCGAAGCGCTCCCGAGTTCTCCCGTGTGCAGGACTCGGCGACCCATGACACTGAGCAAGGGAAGCAGTCGTTCAAAAATCGTCCGTTCACACCCGGCGAAAATCGAAATGTTGCCCGTGGCGGCGCGGTGGCAGCCTCCTGAGACCGGACAGTCGGCAGCATGGCCCCCGACTTCGGCTACCCGAGCACTCAATCGCAAGACCTCTTGGGCATCGGTCGTGCTCATCTCCACCCAAATGCTGTCCGGCGTGAGGCCGGCCAGCACACCGTCCGTGGACTCCATCACTTCAGCCACAACGGCAGGTGAAGGTAGGCAGGTGATCACGATGTCACAATTGCGCGCCAAGTCAGCGGGGGACTGGGCAGGTTTGGCACCAGCTGCTACAAGCTGGGCCATCGCATTTGGGTCCAGATCCAGGACCATCGTGGACGTGCCGCTACGCACCACGGTGCCTGCCAGTTTCGAACCCACGTTGCCCAACCCAATGAACCCGACGCTCGACATTTATCCTCCTGATACATGTGCGGGTGACAGAATTCCCGTCCCGAGTCGTGAGTGTGCCAGTGCAAACCGGCACCGTCAATCTAGATCCGACTTCAATCCAAATCCCTTGTGTAACCTAACTGAATGTCTGGTGGGCCAATGCGACCAGAGGAGCGGCTCGGCTCGACTACAACCAGATTCAGTCAAAGTGAAACTGGGTTGTCGCGGTTGACCAGCGGTTGCCCGTTCACTACCACCCCGACCAAAAGTTTGCGGCCGAGACTATGG
>FLOH01000603.1_pt1 | contig 72027 bp, 71 predicted proteins | sample 756751 | NCBI WGS metagenome assembly FLOH01 (sample SAMEA4026879, study PRJEB14308) | marine metagenome | biome: coastal water; material: water | depth 74 m
ACTCCCGACGTGGGCGTGCACTCCAATGACATTCACTGATTCTGATGCGACGGCGCGAGTCATAGCTCGATCTGCGGTGCCGTTGGAGACCGTGAAACCAAACTTTGAATCGTCTTGGCCGGTGGCAATGAACTCATGTGTGTGGGCATTGACACCCGGAGTGACCCGGAGCAGTACCTCGGGGGCAGGGCGACCGTCAGCGTGCAGTTGATCGAGGCGATCTAGCTCGTCGAAGCTGTCGACCACGATGCGCCCAACCCCAGAATCGATCGCCATCTCTAACTCGGCAAGGGACTTGTTGTTGCCGTGCAACACCAAGTGCGATGCCGGCACTCCAGCCGCAAGCGCCACGTAGATTTCGCCACCGGTAGCGACGTCGAGCAACATGCCTTCTTCGTACGCCAGTTTGGCCATGGCTTTACACAAGAACGCCTTGGTGGCGTAGGCAACGGTGTCGCCGAACCCAGCAACCGCTTCTTGGCAACGAGCACGGAGGTGATCCTCGTCATAAACAAACAGCGGGGTACCAAACTCCGCCGCCAAGTCAGTGAGACGTAGCCCACCAACCGTCATTTCGCCGTCGGCATCGACAGTGGCCGAGTCCGGGAGGAGGTGCGGTGGTACAGGACCAGTCATTACATGGACTCCGGAGCAGATACGCCCAGCAAACCGAGCCCAACATCGATGCCGATGCGGGTTGATTCGACCAGGGCTAGTCGGGCGTTGGTGAGTTCGGGTGAAATGCCGTCGCCGATGACGTAGCAATCGTGATAGAAGCCGTGAAACGCTGCGGCTAACTGACGTACCCATGTAGCGATCTTGTGCGGGGCACGTTCTCGAGCAGCGACACCCAAGATGTCGACAAACTCTGACAGCGCACGAATAACATCAAGCTCGCGTTCGGTTGTCAGCGGGGCAAGGTCGAGCCCAGCAATGTCGGGCAGGGCAAAGCCTGCCTCGGCCGCCTTAGCCAGGATTGAGCACGCTCGGGCATGTGCCATTTGCACGTAGAACACCGGATTGTCCATCGATTGCGCCGCCATAGCTGCCATATCGACGGTCTGCTGAGAGTCAATTCCTTGCAATAAATAGGTAAAGCGAGTGGCGTCGGGGCCCACTTCGTCGATCACATCACGAAGTTCAATAAATTCGCCGGACCGTTTGCCAATCTTGACCTCGGTACCCTCACGTTCGAGACGGACGAGTTGAGTAATCTGGATTTCGAGCTCATCAGGATCATGCCCGAGCGCTTGGATACCCGCTTTGATGCGAGCAACGTAGCCGTGGTGATCGGCACCCCACACGTTGATCAGGCGCTTCCAGCCCCGTTCGAACTTGTCGCGGTGATAGGCCAGATCAGGAAGAAGGTACGTGGGCTGTCCGTCGGTCTTGACGAGGACACGATCTTTGTCGTCGCCAAAGTCGGTGGCCCGTAACCAGATGGCACCATCCACGTCGTCAACGACTCCAACCGCACGAAGATCGGCCAAAGTCGCGTCAATTGCTCCGGAGGCAACCATCTCGCGTTCGCTGTGCCAGTAATCGAATCGGATGTCGATGCGTTCAAGGGTTTCGACGATGTAGTCCTTGCAACGGGCGTAGGCCCATTCGAGTTTGTCAACACCATCGGGCATTTCGGCGGCCCACTCGTTGATGTAGTCGCCCTTGTAACCGTCTTCAGGAGCGGGTTCGCCTGCGGCAGCGGCCGCGATGGAATCTGCGAAGTGCTGCATCTGCACACCGCGATCGTTAAGGAGGTACTCGCGCCCCACCTCGTAGCCACTGCGTTCGAGCACGCGAGCCAGGCTGTCGCCATACACCGCGCCGCGTGCGTGCCCAGCATGCAGCGGACCAGTTGGATTGGCGCTCACGAATTCGATGAGGACCTTCTCGCCTTGGCCAAGATCAAGCTGTCCAAAGTCATCAACACCTTCGGCTGCGACCTGACGCAGTACGTCGTGCAGCCAGGTGTCTTCCAGTCGAAAGTTCACAAAACCAGGACCGGCAATTTCGATGACCGACACGTGCGCAAGGTTCTGCGTCTCGAGTTGAGCCACCAGGTCAGCCGCCATTTCGCGGGGGTTCTTTCCCGCAGACTTCGATGTAGCCAACGCCACGTTGGAGGACCAATCGCCGTGCTCGCGGCGCGCGGGACGCTCGATCTCGACGCCGGAGGCGGGCACATCAACACCAAGCGCACCGAGCGCCTGGGTTAGAGCGGCAATGAGATCGTCGCGAATCACGGGAGACTCCGAGTGGGGGACACGGCTGACAGCCGCTAATCCTACGGCCTTTGCCTCCGCTCGGTCGGCTCATTTACGTTACTCGTCCATGCGGCTAGGCCCTAGCCGTTACCGACGGGTAAGTTACGAGGATGGATCCCACCTATTCCGCCGAAGCCGAGACCTACCGGGAGAAAGTGCAAGCTTTCTTAGCCGAACACCTCCCTACCAACTGGAAGGGCCTCGCCTCACTCCCCCGCGACCAACGCGAACCGTTCGTTACCGAGTGGCGCCAGATCCTGGTTGACAATCAAATGATTGCGCTGTCGTGGGACCCCGAGTACGGCGGCCCCGGCCTCACACCGCAAGAAATTGTGATCGTCGCCGAAGAGTTCACCCGTGCAGGTGTGCCTGCCGGGGGCGGAAACGACCCCTTCAGTATTCAGATGGTGGGCAACACGCTAATTCATTGGGGTACCGAGGAACAAAAGAAGCATTTCTTGCCCCGCATCATCGATGGCACCGACCTCTGGTGTCAGGGCTACTCCGAACCCAACGCCGGATCCGATCTTGGCAACCTGGGTTGCAAGGCCGAACTCGATGGCGACGAATGGCGCATCAACGGCCAGAAGATCTGGACCTCAGCCGGACAACATGCCGACTGGATCTTCCTACTTACTCGCACCGACCCCGATGTCAAGAAGCATCGCGGCATCAGCTTCATGTTGGTCCCTATGGACCAGCCCGGTGTCGAAGTCCGCCCCATCAAGATGCTCAATGGTGATGAGGATTTCAACGAGGTCTTCTTCACCGATGCGGTCACCGCCAAAGAAAACGTAGTTGGCGAAGTCAACGGAGGTTGGGGTGTCGCTATGACGTTGCTTGGCTACGAGCGTGGTTGGGGAGCGGCAACAGTGCCGATTGCCTATCGCATCGAACTCGATCGCCTCATGGAATTAGCCAGGGAAAAGGGCCTTGCATCAGACCCAGTCATCCGTCAAGAAATCGCCCAGGCCTACGCCACGGTCGAGATCATGCGCTACAACGGCATGCGCACCCTCACCGCCTTCTTGGCCGGACAACAGCCTGGCCCCGAATCCGGTCTCTCCAAGCTCTACCACTCCGAATATCACCGGGTGGTAACCGAACTTGCCGTCAAAATTCTCGGTCCCGAAGCTATGGCTCCCGAGGGCCAGATGGCTGGGTCCGTTTTCGGTCCCGAGTCAATGGGTGCGCCACCTGGCGATTCCATGATGTGGGTCGACACGTTCTTTGGGGCCCGCTCAGGCACTATCTACGCTGGCAGTTCCGAGATTCAGCGCAACATCATTGGCGAAATGGTCTTGGGCTTACCCAAAGAACCACGGGCCGACGGTGCCGCCTGGAAGGACATCCCAAAGTAGAGCAAGACATCGGTGGCGGGCGTTAGGCTCATCACCCTTGCCCTTGTAGCTCAGTGGATAGAGCATTGGCCTCCGAAGCCATGTGCGCAGGTTCGACTCCTGCCAAGGGCGCCAACAAAACTGAGTACTGACCAGCCTGCTTCGATGAACGTGTGCTCCCGTTCATGACCAGCAGAAATCCCAAGATCCAGTCGTTCTTTCGGTTGTGGGTATTTTGCGGGTACAAGCGGCCCTCTGCAACACAGCCCGACCCTCAAATGCAAGTCAAAGAATCTTGGAATCCAGGGTGAGTCGTTCAGTCCCAACGCCGCCTTCGAGCGCTCCCCACGGCGTCCGTTTTCAAGACGGTGAACCTTCGGCCAATGTGCCCGACGAGCCAATTCCCAAGAACCGCTGAATCATAGGGGTTTTGTTGATCTACTAGGCGAAACGTCGACGCTTCAGTGACTGCTGTCCCCGGCTGTTCCCCTCTGTTTACGGCTGTACCGCGGCATCTGTACGTCATCGTCTTGTTCGCCGCATCTGCGGCATCTGTCACAAATTCAACGTACTTGGTAGCTCGGCAGGCTTCGTAGCTGCAAGGTTGCAGCCTCCAAATAGTGGACACTATGTGACACCCCGGGTGGGGCCATTACCTCAAATCCGAGGATTGTCAGGCAATAAGTCATTGCTCTTTGGTAGATGGCGACGGATGCGACAGAGGCCGATGCGCGGCAATAGCGATCGCCAGGAGCAATGGTCGGAGTGCACTCGCACGAGCGCCAGCCGACACAGCAAGAACACAACGGCCAGAATCACAGCAAACAGCTCAGTTGTGAGAGTTCAACTCGGTGGGGATTGCAACCCTTAACCCTCGCAGGCTAGGCCTTCGTTGAATGACAGGCCGGATGAGTTTTCGGCACCCCCCGGACCACACGAGCCGGCCGCAACTTCTGCATGCGCTCAACCGAGAAACATCGGTTTCGTTTCATGATCCGATATGGAGCCGGACAATTCACCCGCCCATATGACAACGTCCTCGACGGGTCGGGATCACAGCTATTCGAAACATTCGGTCGCAATCGTCTCAGAATCGCCGGCGGGTCGCCTGGTCGGGCAACGGTCACCAGGAAACGTCATTCGACGACGCTGGGATCGGCAATCAGGTCTCGTACTAGCCACTGGAACGCTCGCCATCCGGTTTGTGGATCTGCCAGGGATTCGGCAGCGGCTTTCGCGGCTTCTGTCGAGATCGCACGGGCACCGGGTGCTCTGACATGAACTTCGGCGACTCGTTCGGCTAGGACGAAAAAACCGATCGTCTCTTCGACAGTGGCCCCAATGGTCAAAAGGCCATGATTTCGGAGAATGCAGAGTCGGGCCCGGCCAGCAGCATCGGCAATACGACGGCCGCCTTTAAGGTTGAGGACCTCTACCTCTTCGTCGTCGAACAGTGCCTGATCGAACACGAACGCTGTCGATTCTTGACTTATGGCGTTGAAGAGCTTGGCGTTTGCAGACCATGCGGTCCCGTGTGGTGTGTGCGTGTGAGCGACCGACACGGCGTCGAGTCGCGCCTGAAGAATCGGCGAGTGGATGTTGTATCCGGCCGCGTTGACTCCACCGCTCGCGTCGGGGCCGCGCTCCGCGACAACGCCATCGGGCCCCACCAAAACAAGATTGTTCATCGTCGCAAGACGAAACGGGACACCGTGATCGAGAATCCAGAAGTGATCGGATAGCTCTGGGTCTCGTGCACTGATGTGACCGTCTCCGAGTTGACCCCAACGCAGCGCTCCAAAAACTCGGTACCCGAGCGCGCACATGCGCTTGCGGTGTGAGCGCTCATCGGTGATCGAGCGCTGTGTCCCATAGGGTTCCACGCCAGAGAGCGGATAGAAATCAGTACTGTCCATTGGTGAGTACTCCTAACTGGAGGCTGGTGCTACCTGACTGCCTTAACTACTTTACCGACGGTCTCGTGACCCTTTCCAACAACTGCTCCGTGAACCACACGCTCGCCCTCTCTCGATTGGCTTCATTCTTCATTGGGAGCTCAATGCGCCACTAGCGAGAACGAACGATGTCCCAATCAATAGAGCGTGGTTATCGCGACAGCGCGGGCACCCTTGCCATTGTGCCACTCGGGTGCTCACGCTTGGCGCTCGCGTGCCGCGGACAACCCAGCGAGAACCGTCGAGGGTGTCAGCGGGAATCCGTCGAACCACACTCCGGTAGCGTCGTGGAGTGCTGCCACAACCGCAGGCGCGTAGGTCATCATTGGCATCTCGGCCATTCCTCTCGCTCCCCACGGCCCGATGGGGTCTGCGAGCTCGAGGACAACGCTGTCAATTACTGTCGGCATGTCACCGATGCCCGGGATCAGATAGGTGCTGAGCCGAGGATTGAGGATTCGGCCCTCTGAAACCTGCAGATTCTCACTCAGCGTGTAACCGTGCGCCTGTGCGATGGCTCCTTCGATCTGGCTGATAACGAGCGCTGGATTGATTGCCCGACCGACGTCGTGCGTACTCACCACACGGTCGACGACGATGTGTCCTGTTTCGCAGTCCACAGTCAGCTCAACCGCCTGTGCCACATACCCGTAGCTAAAGTTGGGGGCGCACGCCCCGGTCTCCGGGTCCATTGCTTCGGTCGGAGGGGGCACGAATCGAAAGTGCCCGACCGCCGGTCGATCACCGCTGCGCCATGCCTTCTCAGCCTCTTCGGCTGCCCCGAGGATCGAGTTACCTGCCATCCAGGTGAGACGTGAGGCGGAAGCCGACCCGGAGTCACCCGAAGATGCGGTATCGGAGAAGTAGCCGCGGACCGACTCAAAAGGTAGCCCGACTGCCTCAGCCACCATCTGTAGAAAGGCAGTGTGGGCGCCCTGGCCCACTTCTGCGCCGGCGTGGTAGAGCTCGGCCGAGCCTGGTATGTCTTCATCGACTGCGCTGTGGAGCACGATTTTGGCCTCGCACCGTTCTGGAAACCCGAACGAAAATCCGATGTTCTTAAAGGCGCACGCAATCCCGCGACCGTGAGCAGTTGCAATACGGTCTGGTAACAACGTAGCGAAGGGACTGTGCCTGGTCAGTTCCCTGTCAGCTCGAGATGACGCCTCGTGCACGCAGTCATCGAGTACTTGCGCAATCGTGACGCCGTCGGGCATGGGAGTCTGGGTGATCCCGATGCTCCCGTCGTGCAATAAGTTTCGCCTGCGGATCTCGGCGGGGTCCATGGCGAGTGCCTCGGCGAGCTTATTCATCTGGCATTCAGCCGCAAAGGCTGCCTGGGGACCGCCGAAACCTCGGAATGCACCCCCGGGCACGGTGTTGGTGTACACCGCATGACTGTCGATGTGTGCGTTCCGTACTTCGTACGGGCCCGCTTGGCCTATGTGGCAGTTGCCCAAGACCTTGTTCGACGTGTAGTTGTATGCCCCAGCGTCGAGCCACGCTTCGCTCTCGACAGCCACAATACGGCCGTCGACATCAGCTCCCCACTTTGTGTGTATGCGACCCCTATGGCGCTTGTGATGGCCGACAATGGACTCCTCACGAGACCAGACTGCAGCCACCGGGCGATGTTCTCCTCGTCCATGGAGCTTCCATGCGGCGAGAGCGAGGACGATCTGGAGCGACATGTCTTCACGCCCACCGAACGCCCCGCCAATCGCTGGGTAGATCACCCGTACTCGGTCCAAGGGCAGATCGAGTGCATGGGCAATCTGTGCTTGGTCTTCATGAGCCCACTGACCGGCCACTTCGACCGTGACTCGCCCGCTGCCGGCGACCAAGATGACCCAGCCGTAGTAGAACGGCACGCGGGACGGGTCGAACGGCCATCGGCCGGCTCGACGACGCTGATCTGTCGGAGCGAGCGCCGTCATACATCAACTCGAGGGGTGGGAATCACACAGCAACATCCATGTCTAGATACGTGTAGAAATGTCTAGCTTGCGACTGTAGACATCCACTGATACCGAAGCCACCATTACCACACCAGCCAACAACCCCAACAGGAAGACCGCTTCAACACCGTGGCGGGCCAGCGATGATCACCGTGCCGTTCGCGGATGAGAGTAGCTCCAACGCTGTGTGGAGCGAAACTGGCGCTTCGTATCGATGCACTCTCGTCGCTGGCCGTTGCACCTCGTGGAGCAGGGTCACGTTTGAAACGTTTTTCGTCTATCTCTCATCTCGAACATATGACGTGCCCAGAGCCGCTGGGGCTCCGGCGCGCCGCTGTAAGTCGCGGCTACCCCAGATCACCAGCACGGCGATTGTAAACAGGTACGGAAGCATCGTCAGGAACTCGGCCGGGATGTCGACTCCCTCGCCTTGAAGCCAAAAGTTGGCGCGCCGGGAAAAGCCGAACAGGAACGCGCCGAGTACGACTCGTAGCGGTTTCCACGATGCGAACACGACGAGAGCCAAGGCAATCCAGCCAATTCCGGCGGTTGTCGCACCTTGACTCCACGCTGGCACGCTGCCAAGCACAAGGTATGCCCCTGCCATGCCAGCGAACAGGCCGCCCAGCACAACATGTGCGTACCTGACACCGCTCACGGACACTCCCATAGAGTCTGCAGTAGCGGGCGATTCGCCGACGGCTCGTACCGCCAGGCCGGCGGAGGTGCGGTTGAGGTAAAGCCGAATAAGTACTGCCAAAACTATGGTGGTGTACACCATGGGGTCTTGGTCAAAAAACACCGGCCCTAGGATTGGGATGTCAGCGAGTACGCCCCATCGAATGGCGGTGAAGTCGGTATCGAGAGCTTTGCCTTCGACCGACTTTCCTACGAACGTCGACAAACCGGTACCAAAGATCACGAGCGCTAGGCCCGAGACGATCTGATTCGCCCTCAGGGTGATCGTGAGAAACGCGTGGATGAGCGAGAACAGGCCGCCAGCCAAGGTGCCAGCGAACAATGCCAGCCACAGATTGCCCGAGCTACTCCCCGTCTGAAAGGCACTAACCGCTCCCACGAGCATCATGCCCTCGACACCAAGATTCAGTACGCCTGCCTTCTCGCTCAGCAATTCGCCCAGCGCTGCCAGAGCAATCGGCACTGCCGCTCCGACTGCTGCGGCGAGTGTGAGAACTATCGTCGCGTTGTTCATGCCGTTACCTCTGCACTAGACCGCTCGATCGAGAGGCGATACGTCGAGAAGACTTCACCGCCGATAGCGAATAGCAAGATTGCTCCCTGAAGCATGAGCGAGACCTCGACTGGAACACGCTCGCCGGGAAGCCCTTGGAGCGCCAAACCGGCGCTGCGCAGCCCTCCGAGGAAGGTCGCTACGACCACGATCGCAAACGGGTTGTAGCGGGCAAGTGAAGCGACGACAATTCCGGTGAATCCGAGCCCTAGTTCCAGTCCATTTGGGTCGAGAGCATAGGCGCGACCCGCTACCTCTGTTGCTCCTGCGAGCCCACCGAGCGCACCTGATATCAACAACGCAATGATGATCGTGCGGGAAACCGAGATGCCGGCATAACGCGCCGCTTCGGGCGCGGAGCCGACGACGTTCATGTTGAACCCAACTGAGGTAAAGCGCAACAGCACCCAGACCACGAGGACGATTCCGAGGGCCACGATCAGACCCCAGTGCAACCGCGTGTCACTCCATAGCTCAAAGCGTGCCGACGAGGGAAGCTTGCGTCCTTGGGGGAAGTTTGCCGACCCTTTGTCTCGCCACAGCGACATGGAGCCGAAGATCAGATAACGCATGAGAAACAGGGCCACGAATGTCAACATCAGCGTGGTGATGATCTCGCTCGTGCCGTAGTACGCCTTGAAGACCGCTGCCGGTAGGGCCCAGAGGGCACCGCCTACAGCTCCCGCCACCAGGACAATCCCAACGCCAATTATCGTCGGCATGCCATCGGCGAGCGTCAAGCCAGCCCATGAACCGAAGATGGCCCCAAGATACAGCTGACCTTCAGCGCCGATGTTGAACAGGTTCATTCTGAACGGAACCGCAGCCGCCAGGCCGGTCAAGATCAGCGGTACCGCTACGGTGAGGCTGTCGGTGAGACCAAAACGAGTGGTGAACCCAACCTCGAAGAGCGCCTTGTAGACGGTGAGCGGGTTGAAACCCTCAACAGCAAGAAAGATCGCTCCGCACACGAATGCGCCAAACACCGACAGCAGCGGCGTTACTGCATTACGCAACCACGATCGTTCGTAGCGTCGCTCAAGTCCAATTTGAAAAGACATTAACTTTCCTTCTCGTTCTGTGCTCCGGCCATCGCAAGGCCAATGTCTTCCAGCGCCAAATCGTCGGTCGGACCAGAGAGGGCGATACCGCCGCGATACAGCACCACCAATTGATCGGACAGGCTTCGTACCTCGTCAAGGTCCTCACTGATAACCAGGATGGCTGCGCCTCGTAACCGTGCTTCGTGTAAGAGTCCACGGACGAACTCAGCGGCTCCAATGTCGAGGCCGCGGGTTGGGCTCGACAAAATGATGACCTGGTCTTCACCTGCCCTACCTAGTTCGCGTGCGATTAGTACTTTTTGTGAGTTCCCGCCCGAGAGCACTCCGGCAGTTGCCTCTGTTCCTGGAGTCTTGATCTCATACTCGTCGATAGCCTGAGCTGCTTCGGCTCGGGCCGTGCGACGATCGACAAAGAATGACCGCTTACGAGTCAGGATCATGTTGTCGGTGATGCTGAGGCCTGGGACCAGGCCAGTGCCGAGACGATCCTCGGGAACAAAGGCCAAGCCTTCAGCGCGTGCAGCCAACGGGCCCTTACCCGTTACATCAGTGCCATGGATCACAATTGATCCTTCTTCTGGCGCGACGATGCCAGCTAACGCTCGGGCAAGGGGTCGTTGACCGTTGCCTGCCACGCCAGCGATTCCTACGATCTCACCGCGTCGAACGATCAAGGTGGCGTTATCGACAACCGCCTGGCCGCCCTCAATTACGGTCAGACCCCGCGCTTCGAGGGCAACCGCTCCTGTTGAGACACCCCGGCGAACCTCTGTTTCGACTGGTCGACCCACCATCAGCTCTGCAAGATGTCGCTCACTCGTGTCAGCTGTCGCGATCTCACCAGTTACAGCGCCGGCCCTCATCACGGTCACTCGATCGCTGACTTCCATCACTTCTCGCAGCTTGTGACTGATGAAGACCAACGCCTTGCCCTGGGCTGTCATCGTGCGAACTGTTTCGAAGAGCGTTTCGACCTCTTTCGGTGTCAACACTGCGGTCGGCTCATCGAGCAGGAGCACATCCGCGCCCCGGTACAGCATCTTGACAATTTCTACGCGTTGGCGCTCGCCGACTGTTAGATCCGCAATCACCGCTCGAGGGTCAACCGGCAGACCAAATTGTTCACCAATCGCTGCGACCCGCTCGTGGATCTCTGATGGTCGCAGCAGACGCGGTTGGTCGGGGTCACCCAAAATTACGTTTTCGGACACAGTGAATCGATCGACGAGCCGAAAGTGTTGGTGCACCATGCCAATGCCGTTGGCGAGGCCCTCGCGAGGGCTGCGCAAACGAACCGGGACGCCGTTGCGAGAAATCTGCCCGACATCTGGTTGATATAGGCCGCAGAGCATCGCCGCGAGCGTGCTCTTTCCGGCTCCGTTCTCGCCAAGAATGGTGTGGACCTCTCCGGGGTACACGGTGAAGGACACTGAGTCGTTCGCTAGGACGCCGGGAAACCGTTTGGTTACGTTGTCGGCGGCAATAGCCGCCACCTGGCCTGGAGAAGACGACTTCTCCAGGCCAGGAAGTTCAGGGCTTACCATTAATCAGCCAGTAGCGCTTCCAACTACGCCTTCGACGAAGAAGCCCATGCCCAGCAGGGTGCCCAGGTCTGGTGTGTCGCCTTCAGCGACAATTTCTGCACCATCTTGGTCATTTACTGGCCCATTGAATGGAGCGAAGGCTCCGGAGATGATGTCAGCTTTAACAGCATCGATCTGATCCCGCACGTCTTGTGAAACCGTGTCTGACACTGGCGACAAGGTCACGAGGCCATCGGCCATTGTTCCGTAGTACTGATCAGAGGTCCAGGTGCCATCGCGCACAGCTTCGACTGCGCCGATGTAGAACGGGCCCCAATCCCAGACAGGTGCTGTGAGCCACGCCTCAGGCGCAAACCGGGACATGTCGTCGTTGTAGCCGACCCAAAATGCATTAGCATTCTGAGCAGCTTCGCCCGCTGAAGGAGTGTCTTGGTGCTGAGCAATGACATCGGCTCCACCATTTAGCAGCGACTCGGCAGCCTCTTTCTCAACGACAGGATCGAACCATGTCGAGGTCCAAACGACCTTGACCGTTACGTCGGGGTTGACACGTTGGGCGCCCAGCGTGAACGCATTGATGCCGCGGAGCACCTCAGGGATGGGGAAGGCTGCGACGTAACCAAGCTGATTTGACTCGGTTACCGCACCGGCTGCCATTCCTGAGAGATAGCGGGCTTCCTCGGCAGCACCAAAGTAGGTGCCCATGTTGTCGCTGGTCTTAAAGCCAGTTGAATGTTCGAACTTCACGTCAGGGAAGCGTTCGGAGACGGTCAACATCTGGTCCATGTAACCAAACGAAGTACCGAAAATTATGTGGTTACCGTCGCGGGCAAGACGTTCAAAGACTGCCTCAGATTCGGCGCCTTCTGGCACGCTTTCCAAGAACGACGTTACTACGCAGTCTCCGAGGGCGGCCTCGAGTGAAAGGCGGCCGTCGTCGTGCTTCTTCGTCCAGCCGGCGTCGCCGATTGGCCCGACATACACGAATGCCGCGTTGATTACTTCACCGTCACAACCGCTGCTGTCCGCACCGTCGGCGACAGCCGGCTCCGCTACCGTTTCCTCGGCCGCATCGCTACCGCACGCCACAGCGAGCAGCGCGAAGACAGCAAGGACGGCGAACAGCCGTACCAATATGGATGACATCGTCTTCATGAGTTCCCCCAATTTCTTTCCGACCCGAAGGCCTTTGCGACGCAACCGAAGTTCCGTCAAATACCTGGAGTTTCCAGATATGAGATTTTTATCAATGACCAGCGCCCTGCGTTTGGCGAATGAGATCGAACGTCATCTCACCGGGCGGGAACCAATTTTGGCTATGCCAGATGGGAGTATTTTCATTGGTGAAGGCGACCTCGTCAAAGCGAAGCATCGGCGAGTCCGGCTCGACCACGGCGCCCGGGTAGCCGATAGCGGATCCGAGTTCAGCCTTGATCGAAGCGAGGACGAATGCTGTCGAAATTCCGACCGCATCCTCGAGAAATGCAAAGAGTGGTTCTGTACTCTGTGGAACGATCAGCGCGTCCGTAGCGATAGACATCCCCAGGACACTAACTGGGATCGCGTGAAGTACATAGATAACTGTGAGATCGTCTGCGGTGAAACGTTTTGCGCTGGTGAGGACCTGGTCGCTTGTGTCAAGTTTGAGCGCACTGGCAACAAGTTTTGAAGGCTTGCCTATAGAGATCTCATCGAAGATGACACCCGCGGACGCTCCTGTCCTTTCAATAAGAATGTTGAAATCTACGACTTCAGACAAATCGTTCCTGAGCATCGTGCCCGCAGCAATAAAGGTCCCGACACCGTGGCGGCGCACTATCTGACCTCGACGCACCAGTGACCCAACAGCGGTGCGTACCGTCGCTCTGCTCACATTGAGCGCCTCAGCGAGTTCGTTCTCGGTTGGCAGCTGATCGCCGGGTGCAAAGGTGCCGTCTCTAAGACGTAAACGGATCGATTCTTCGACCTGCGAAGCCATGGACATCTGGCGCTGTGGGAGCTGAAATCCTGCCGCGGCGAGCGAGGTAACCGTGTCATTCTGTGCCATTATCTCACCCCCGTGATCACAGCCATCTATTTGACATCAGATGGCTGCCCTCTAACCTATTGTTAAACATGTACGACGTCAAGCGAGCGCAGCGCCCCGCTCAGTTGATCGCCGTGAGAACCCGACCAACCGTCTCGTGCGCTCGGCCAACAATCCTCTCATAGGCACCCGGGTCGGTCGCTCCCTCGGTGACCATGATCAAGATCGTGCTGTTCATACGGTCCGGCAGTGCGTCATCACCTTGCGGATCCATCAAGAGCGCTTCCAACCCCGCGAGCGCGGCGGCCCCTGTTTCGCCTGACGCAACGGCTGCATCGGCCAGGTCGCGCATCGCTTGCCGCGCGGCCTCATCATCGACCGAGACGAACCAGTCAACCCCCGATGCCAGTCGTGGCCACGCAATCATCGATGGACGCCCACAATTCAGTCCGACCATGATGGATCGATGGGGGCCCGGTACGTGGGTAATTTCGCCGGCCATCGACGAAGCCTGAACACAGTTGGCGTCGCGTGGTTCGACCGCAACAATAATCGGGCGACGCTCACCTGACCTGTAGTGCGTAACAGCGGCCGCCATGAATGCTCCAACACCAACCGGTACAACAACGAGATCCGGATGGGGAAGTCCACTTGCGTCGATCGCGTCGTCGACCTCGCCGAAGATCGTCGCGTACCCCTCGACTACTTGCGCGGGAATTGTCGTGTAACCGTCCCACGAGGTGTCCGACACCACTAGGCAGTTGTCGGTTGCTTCTTGCCCGGAGCGCGCCACTGCGTCGTCGTAGTCGCCGTCGACCACCGATACCACAGCGCCCTCTGCCTCCATCGCGCGAATTCGAGCAGACGCCATCCCCTTTGGTACGAAGATTCTCGCTTCGAATCCGAGAAGTCTTGCCATGAACGAAACCGCCCGACCGTGGTTTCCGTCGGTCGCCGTTGCAAGGGTGAACGGGCGCAGGTGAGCGAGGTTCGCCGCCAACTCGTTAATGTTGTTCCAAGGCTCTGGTTCTTCGCCAATATGGGCGCAGATGGCCTGGTAGGTCGCCCAGGATGCGCCCAAAATTTTGAACGACGGTAGGCCCATGCGCCGTGTCTCCGCCTTGATGAGAACCCGGCCGACGCCGAGTTTCGCAGCCAGGTCGGGAGCGTCAAGTAGCAACGTTGGTGAGTACGCCGGCATCCGGCGATGAAATTCTGTGATTGCTGTGGGTGGTGCGGGCCAGACCGTCTGGTCGCGCAGAGTGTTCTTCGAGATGAGTGCAGTGCATGCGGCCTCAGACATTCCCCGACCTTAACAGACCAACTCAACAAGGCGCAGTCCCCTACGCCGCTCGACAGCAACCTCATATAGACGTCAGATCTAGCCGTTTGGAGTCAGTCAAAATTTCACATGTGCAGTAGCCAGTCCTAAGCTGATACCCATGAGCACAAAAAATGAAGGTTCTGCTATCGACGTTGCCCGTATTGAAGCCGCAGTACGAGAAATCCTTGCGGCACTGGGCGAAGATCTCAACCGTGATGGGTTAGTTGACACTCCAACCCGGGTGGCCCGCTCGTACCTCGAGATTTTGGGTGGCTACGACGAAGACCCTAAAAGGCACCTCGACCGACAATTTGACGCCGAGCACGACGAACTCGTAATCGTGCGAGATATTGCGTTCTATTCGCTCTGCGAGCATCACATGCTGCCATTCATAGGCCACGCGCATATTGCCTATATCCCCAACGCCAGCGGTCGGGTATGCGGACTGTCCAAACTTGCCCGGGTGGTGGACGGCTATGCGAGACGATTGCAAGTCCAGGAACGACTGACTGTACAAATAGCCGACGCGATAATGGACCGACTCCAGGCTGCTGGCGTCTTGGTTGTAATGGAAGCTGAACACCTTTGCATGACTATGCGCGGTGTCTCCCGTCCCAGGACCTCGACAACGACCTCAGCAGTACGCGGACTCTTAAAAGACAATCCCGTCACCCGCGCCGAGGCGCTCGGCCTCATCCGCGTCTAGCGCGGGCAATGAGCCACCGAGAGTCCACACCTAGCCAGGTCATATTGCGAGTGGGGATTTACCTCGGATAAACCGATCCGCCATTATTGCCATCACGCTCCAATAGCCATCGATGCTCGGGACCAAATCGTTCGCATCAATCGATATCGACTCAATAGCTCCACCTGGAGTCCACGAAATAGCTGGCACGGCCAATCCGGAATGGTCCAACAGTTGTAACAGTGCGGTAACCGAGATTTCAACGAGGCCAGCGACTTCCTGGGTTGACGGCGCGTATTGATCCAGGCTGCGATCATCAGCGAGCAAAAAGCTGTGTACCCGCTCACGGTTTTGACCCTCACCGTCGTCATCAGCCAATAGCCGAACTCCCAACGACACAAGTGAAAGCGGGTCAACGACGATACCTAGTTCTTCCCTTGCCTCTCGGACTCCGTCCAGTATCTGCTCACCAGCGGTCAGGTGTCCGGTAACGGATAAATCGAGTAGTCCTGGAAACACCGCCTTCGTTTCAGCGCGACGTTGCAAAATCACCGACTGTCGACCCGGGCATACGACGAGACAATGAAAGACCTGATGCCAAGCACCTTCGAGATGTACGACGGCGCGGTCGGCGCGTGACCAGACCTGGCCTGTCGCAGGATTTACCACATCAAGTTGCTCGGCGTTCTCTGCTCGCATCTTCATGACCATAACGCCCCCTCCAAACGGACAAAGGAATTGGACGGTTGCCGTCGTCAAGGTTCTGATGTTCCCCGGAGAAACTCAAAGACCCCAAAACTGCCCGGCACCACCTACATGGAGCATTCCAATTGCGTGGTCAGTACCTTCTGGGCGATCGCCGCGGCGTGTTGGGCGAGCGATGAAACGCCGATGCCGCGGTATCCCCAGCCTGCCAGGTGTAGATCCGGAAAATCAGCAGCGAGATCGTCGAGCCGGTCGAGCCATGCGCCGTGGCCAAGGTGATACTGGGGAATTCCGGCTTCGTGTCTCACCACGCGGGCCCACGACGGCAAAAGTGCGACATCGAGGATTCGGCTCGCCTCCTTGGTGGCCAGTTGCACCAATTCATTGTCGCTGAGCGTGAGAACGGACGGATCGGCGGCACCACCGAAGATGCCCTTGAGCAGGCGATGACGGCCCGGCGCTCTGCCTGGAGCGTAGGACGACTCGAAGAGCAAGCCGAGGGTGTGAAGATCGGTGTCCGGACCGATGAGCGCCCCGAATCCGGTGGGTACCGGCAAGTCGGCCGCACTCCCTCCGAGACCCACCACGGCAACCGGGGCGGCATGAGCCTCATCGAGGAGGGCGGCAATCCGGGCCGGGACCACTCGTGCGGCTTGGGCGGGCGCCGGTGTCGGACCAGCCTCAAGCACGAGCGGGCGGCCACCAGAGTTTCATGATGGTGAACCGTGAATTCGCCAGGTTCTCGGCAAAGGTCACCGGGTTCCGCCGATAGCGAGCATGCGTTCAATGGGCCGAAGCGCCCGTTCGGCGATCTGGGGACCGACGATCACCTCGTAGCGATCGTTCTCCAGAGCATCTCGGATCTTGGCCAGGGTGATGCGCTTCATGTGAGGGCAAAGATTGCAAGGTCGAATGAAATCGACCTCGGGGATCTCCGCTGCCACGTTGTCTGACATGGAGCACTCGGTGACCAGCACGACCTGCGCTGGCTTGTTGACTTTCACGTAGTTGATCATCCCCGCTGTAGAGCCGACAAAATCGGCCTCCGCTAGTACGTCGGGTGGACATTCGGGGTGGGCGATGATCTCTATTCCGGGGGTTTCACGGCGATAGCCACGGAGTTCGTCGCCAGTGAATCGTTCGTGGACCTCACATGCCCCATCCCACAAGATGATCTCGACCTCAGTCTGGGAGGCCACATAGCGGCCCAGATACTGGTCGGGCAGGAAGATCACTCGATCAACCCCGAGGGACTCCACCACCTCTACCGCGTTACCCGAGGTGCAGCAGATATCGGTCTCGGCCTTGACCGCGGCGCTGGTGTTCACATAGGTCACGACCGGTACCCCTGGGTACTGGTCCTTGAGCGCTCGCACGTCGGATGCGGTGATTGACTCGGCCAGCGAGCAACCGGCCTCAAGATCGGGAATCAACACCGTCTTGTCCGGGCAGGTTATCTTCGCGGTCTCGGCCATGAAGTGCACGCCAGCAAAGACGATGACATCGGCATCAGTCTCAGCTGCGATGCGAGCCAACGCGAGTGAGTCACCAACATAGTCAGCAACGCCGTGGAAGATATCGGGGGTCATGTAGTTGTGAGCCAACACGATGGCGTTCTTGCGCTTCTTGAGGGCTTCGATCGCGGCGATGTCATCGTCGGCCGTGCCCCATGCCAACTCCGGTACCAGGCTACGGGCCCGGCCCAGCGGGGTAAGTTCGTTAGTTTTGCTCATACATACCATGCTAATACTCAAATTGAGTATTAGTATGGCCTAGTTCATATCGCCGACCAGGACTAGGTGCGGTCCCACGGGGTACCAACGCCGGGGCGAGGACGTTCTCGTACAACATCGCTCCTGAATTGAAAGAGCTCGGCCGGGCGTCCCCCGCTGCTGGCGTAGAGCCCGGTACCTTCGACCAGTCGGCCGGTCTCTACCGTGCGACGGAAATTCTGTTTGTGAAGCGGCACCCCAGCAACGGCCTCGACCAACCGCTGTAACTGCAGCAGGGTGAACCTTGTCGGCAGCAGTTCGAACACAACGGGGCGGTAGGTGAGCTTGCCGCGTAGCCGCCCAAAGGCGGTGGCGACGATCCGGCGATGATCGAATGCCATGGGCAGGGAGTCCGGCAGCGTCTCCTGTGTCTGATCTGATTCGGCTAGCAGTCCGAGTTCGTACAACAACTCGTAGCGCTCGAGCACCCGCACGCCATCCCACGGGCACGAATCCAGGCCAAAGACTACGGTGGCCCGCTCCTCCCTGGCCGAACGCTCACCAGCCGGCGCCGACTCGACCCAACCGCGGGCCGCTGTTTCAATCATCGCGTCGAGGCCCCGAGGACGATCGGTCCGACGGTCCTCCCAAGGCAACAGAGCATAAACGTCAACCCACTGTGCCCCTGCCGTTGGCTGCTCTTCGTGGATCAAGGTCAGGTAAGCCAAACCCAACAGGCGCTCCTCAGGCTCCGACGAGCAGTCGATGTCACCAAATGAATAGAGCTGTTCGGCGTAACCGACCCCGATTCCGGTCTGAGCGGCCAAGACCCGGCGCAACCCAAGTTCCAAGGTCCGGTCGTCACCGTCCAGATCACCTGACGGCAGAGCCGACTCGCCAACAGCTGAGGTGGTGAGTACTTTTGGCGTCTCGTCAGTGACTGCGAGAACGATGGCGTCGAGCGTAATGCGGACCATTGAGGGCGAGCCTAGAGCAATCTATTGACAACGACGGCGAAAGAAGATCGGTATCAGCTATATCCAGCCCGATCAGCCCTGGTGCATTCCTGCACCGCACGACGCGTGTTCGGGTGGCTCGACAACTGCTGTTTGCATCACAGGAACTCGCTTCTGGCACAGACTCGCTATGATTGTTGACTAACCCGATCGGCTTTGTCAGGAAATCGATCCGAGCTGGAGAATTCACATCATGAATCTGATCACCACCACAACCCTCAACGCTGTCCAAATCGACGCAGTCGCGGGCCTCGCCGCCAAGATCCAAGAAAGTCCGGAGGTCGCCGACAGCACTTGGGCGACCAAGGTCACTTGGGAAGGCGGATTCCGTTCCTCGTCCAGGGTTCGCGAATTCGATGCCGTTCCCTCCGATGAGCCCTCGAGCCTCGGCGGCTCGGACACGGCTGCCAACCCTGTGGAGCAGCTACTCGGGGCACTCGGCAACTGCCTTGCCGTCGGCTACGCGGCCAATGCCACCGCCGCCGGTATCGCGATCGAGAAGCTAACGATCGACATCGAGGGCGACATCAACCTCAAGACGTTCCTGGGCCTGGACCCCATCGGCAACGCCGGCTACGAAGGCCTCCGCGTTTCGGTCGATCTCCAAAGCGATGCTGACAGCGATCAGCTGACGGCTCTGCACCAGACGGTCATCGGCACCTCTCCGGTCGGCCACACTCTGCAGCGACCCGTCCCGATCTCGATCCAATACGTCAACTAGACGGAACATATGCCTTGTTGGAGCGTTGGCCTCCGAAGCCAAGGGCGCCAGCAAAATGACTCTGAGCAGCACCTGTACATGGTTCCGTTTTAATTCCTCCGTTGAACGGTTATACATGCGATTGGATCAGTCAGTGTGAATCTCTCCGGGTCCGTTAGAGACTCGGGTTAGTGAGTCGCAGCCGTGTTGGCTGTGACGTTTTGACGATAGTAGGTAGCTTCGGCCTCTGCTGGGGTGCAGTGGCTTGGGCCGGGGTGGATTTGGCTGTGGAGCCGATGGTTGTTGAACCAGTCGACGTAGCTCAGGGTGGCGAATTCGACGTCTTGTAGGCCGGCCCAGGGGCCGTCTTTGTAGATCAGTTCCCACTTGTAAAGACTGTTGAAACTTTCAGCCAGGGCATTGTCATAACTGTCGCCCTTCGAACCTACCGATGCCAAGATTTCGGCTCCGGCGAGGCGCTCGGAGTAGCGAATTGAAAGGTATTGAACGCCTCTGTCGCTGTGGTGGACAAGATCGTTGGTGGGTTGGCGCATGAAGATCGCCATTTCCAACGCATCAATCGCGAGATCTGAACGCAACGACGTTGATGCCTGCCAACCAACGACCATCCGCGAGTACACGTCGATGACGAACGCGACGTAAACCCAACCCGAATGCGTTTTCACATAGGTGATATCGGCCACCCACAAACGGTTCGGCGCTGGCGCCTTGAACTGGCGGTCAACCAGATCATCTGGCCGCAACAGGTCGTGATCTGAGTCAGTCGTTTGCGTCCATGCCCGGCCTCGGCGAAGCCCAGAAATGTTGAGTTCACCCATCAACCGCTCAACAGTGCAACGAGCAACCGGGATGTTCTCCCGGTTAAGTTGCGCCCAAATCTTCGCGGCGCCATACACGCCACGGTTGGAGTTAAACACCCGCAGGACCTGCGGCCTCAACACCTCATCACGACACGATCGTTTCGAAGGCTGGCGGTTTCGGGCCGCGTAATAAGTGGAAGGCGCTACCTGCAAGACCTCACAGATCGGCTCGACACCCCACTTCAACGACCCGCTTTTGTTGGAGCGGTTGGTGTTCACGAAGGCCACTATTTCTTGGATTGGCGGTCGAGCTCCGCCCCGAAGAAAGCTGACGCGGCTTTCAAGATGTCATTCGTGCGCCGCAGCTCCGCGTTTTCACGCTTCAGCCGTTTTAGCTCCGTCTTTTCATCAGATGTCGGCCCAGACCTTGTCCCGACGTCGACCTCGACGCGGCGAACCCACGATCGGATCGTTTCGGGGTTCGGTCCTAGCTTTTCCGATACTGAACATATTGCGGCCCACTGCGACGAATGCTCATCTTGGTGATCAAGCACCAAACGGACCGCACGATCCTTCAACTCCGCCGGGTAACGACCCCGGCGACCTCTTCTTTGAAACTCTGGCATGCTCCATCCTCTCAGGGATTAGAGACTCCAACATTCCCGGAGAGATTCAGTTGTCAGGTACGGAGAGCACGGGCAGGAGCAACCTGGCCTTGTCGACGCGGACGGGAACATCCGATCACTTCGCGACCATTGCGACGACATAGCCGACGACACCCTTGGATCACTCGAACATCTCCGGCAGCTGGACTGGACAGATCTACCGCTCATCAGCAACAACCCTCGTCTCGGGCCATGTGTCGCTGGAACTGGCAAGTTCATTTGTATTGGTTTGAACTACAGCGATCACGCCGCCGAGAGCGGAATGACGGTCCCGTCAGAACCGGTGCTCTTTATGAAGGCGACCAGCGCAATTTGCGGCCCGAATGATCCGATCTTAATCCCGCGGAATTCTGAAAAAACAGACTGGGAAGTCGAACTCGGTGTCGTAATTGGATCGCGTGCCAAGTACATCAACGAGGAAGATGCGCTCAATCATGTGGCCGGCTATTGCGTGATCAACGATCTTTCGGAGCGCGCTTTCCAGAACGAACACGAAGGGCAGTGGACGAAGGGAAAGTCCTACGACAACTTCGGACCGATTGGCCCTTACCTCGTCACGGCCGACGAGATCGCCGATCCGCAGAACCTTGCCATGTGGCTGGACGTCAACGGCGAGAGAATGCAGGACGGTTCGACAAAGACGATGGTCTACGGCGTTGCCCACATCATCAGCTATGTAAGCCAGTTCATGACCTTGCATCCAGGCGATGTCATCTCGACTGGGACACCTCCAGGAGTGGGGATGGGGCAGACGCCGCCGCGCTATCTCCGAGCCGGAGACCAGGTCAGGCTAGGAATCGAAGGACTAGGCGAACAGACCCAAACCTGCCAAGCCGACGGCTAGCACGATCACATCACCGGCGATCCGTACATCTCTCCGAGCGGGTCCGAGATCAACTCGAGACGTTCCCCATCCGGCCCGCGAAAGTAGATCGAGCTGCCATCAATGTGGGCATATTCGACGGCCAACTCATCGAGCTTCGCCTTCAGACGCGCCCACTTATCCGGCTCCACTGAGATCGCCAGATGATGGAGCCCTCCCAGCACTTCGGCGTACTCCCCCACCTCAAGTCCGGGAAAATCGAAGAACGCCAGCGCGTTCCCGTGCCCGATGTCAAAGAAAAAGTGTGTCGAACCAGCGTAGTCTCGGTTCTCGAACAGTTCGGTTAGCGGGAACTCCAACACCTCTTGGTAGAAACGAATCGTCCGCTCGACATCGCTCGACACCAACGCCACATGGTGCACACCGCGTGCCGATGACTCAGGCCGCACGCCTGGTTCGAGCAAGTACCGCTCCCGCAGATCGTCCCACTCGTCATTGCGGTTAGCTCGTGGTGTGTCGCTCATATCCTTGCTCACCAAAGCTTCCCCTCGGTATTGATATAGACCACGAGCGTAGGTCATGGCCAGTCGACAAACTTGTCGCAGGCACAAAGAGGGCTCGAGCGCCGCCCGAGTAGGGTGGCCGTGATTGACCCCCACTGGACCATGCACCCGGGGTCATTGGGGGTATTTGAGTGAAGCCAGAAACAAGCGCAGCGCAAGCGTTGGGACACATCGATCCGACCACGAGGGCTCTGGTACCGCCGATTCATTCGTCAACCACGTTCGAGCGCGATGTCGACGGGAGCTACCCGGCTGGTCTCGGATACACCCGGGCCGATAATCCGGGGTACGACCTCCCGGAACAGTTGTTGGCCAAACTCGAAGTTGGTTCGAGCGCCATGTTGTTCGCCTCAGGAATGGCTGCGGCAACCTCGGTGTTCTGCGCGCTCGTACCCGGAGATCATGTCGTCGCTCCGAAGGTCATGTATTGGGCGTTACGCAAATGGATCGGCGAATTTGCGATGACCTGGGGTATCGAGGTGTCCTTCGTTGATACGAGTAAGCCCGACGAGGTCAGTGCCGCTATTCGACCCGGGGATACGCGAATCGTGTGGATCGAAACACCGGCCAATCCCAACTGGCAGATCACCGACATCAGAGCAATGGCCGACATCGCTCACGCCGCCAACGCCCGACTCGTGGTGGACAGCACAGTCGCGACACCGGTGCACACCCGACCGATCGAACACGGCGCTGACCTCGTGGTGCACTCTGCCACCAAATACTTGAACGGGCACAGCGATGTCCTGGCCGGAGCGGTCGTGGCGGCGGTCGATGACCCCTTCGTTCAAAGGATCCGGGCATGGCGCCGTAGTAACGGCGGGGTCCCGAGCGGTTTCGATGCCTGGCTGCTGTTGCGGGGAATGCGCACGCTCTATCCGCGGGTGCGGCAGAGTTCGGCGACTGCCCTCCAAATCGCCGAACATTTCGATACCGATGATCGCGTCGATGTAGTGATGTATCCGGGTCTCCCGAGTCATCCGGACCATCAAGTCGCTGCTCGACAAATGACCGACGGCTTCAGCGGGATGCTGTCGATGCGGATCCGAGGCGGCGAGGCAGCGGCTATGGCGACCGCAGCGCGGCTGAAATTGTTCGTTCGCGCCACCTCGCTGGGTGGAACAGAAAGTCTGGTTGAGCACCGGGCATCGGTCGAAGGGCCCTCGACTCCCATTGCCGCCGATCTCCTCCGATTCTCCATTGGACTCGAAGCTGCCGAGGACCTCATCGCCGACTTAGACCAGGCGCTGAACCACGGTGTCAGCGGTGTGCCGGCCGAAACACCACCGTCCGACGCGTTCAGCACGCTGCGTCGCTCAGCCATGGCCCGCGGCGGCGACCTCGAACGTCGCGATGGCCAGGTGGTGGCGGTCGGGTCACCTGGTGCGGTGCAACCACTGCGTGATGAACTCGATCTCCCGCCAGTCACGGCGACGACGGTCGCAGGCGTTCTTGTCGAGGTCATCAATCCAATGGTTGCCGCCCACGGTGGAGAAATCGTCGTGGACTCAGAAGTCGGCGGGGTAATCAGTGTCCGTCTCACCGGCCGATGTCAGGGGTGCGCCCTGGCGCAGGTGACCGTTCGCCAGGGAGTCGAAGTGCTACTTCGACAACACGTCGCCGGCGTCACCCAAGTCATCGATGTGACCGATCACAGTGCCGGAACGAATCCGTACTACCCGACCACGAAGCGCTGATCGTCAGGGCTGACGACCAACGAATGCAAGAAGCTGATCCTGTGAACTGGCGTCGGCGGCAACCTCGATGGCCGGACCGAACATGGTCTCACTCCGGAGCATCTCTTCGGGCAGGCGGCGAAGGCCCATCAGCGTCGCCTCGACAGCTCCAGCCGGAAGGGTGTCGTCAACGCCGATCGATCGCGCCAGATCCCACGAATGAACCAGCAGGTCACCAATGATTAGACCCGCCACGCCCTGCTTTGGCATGCCGCCAAGGGCCTCGGCCGTTCCTTCCAGATTTGCCGGGTCCTGAAGAGCGGCCGCGAGCGCTGGCTCAACGGTTGCCCAGTCATCGCCTGGCTTCGTTCCGGCTCCGAGCACTCCGCCACCGAGCCCTTGCCAGTGCATCGCGTGATCGAGGAGTTCTTGGACAGACCACTCCGAACACGTGGTGGGTGTGCCTAGATCGGCTTCCACCACCTGGCCCGACACTTCGTTCCACTTCGCCGCCGCCTGCTTCCAGATGTCACTGACTTCTGTCATGCCACTCTCCCTCTGATATCACGAGTCCAACGGGCGGAATTTACCGCGGTTCGGCGGCCCCGTCAATTATATTCCGACGCTGCCGGGGTGTTACCTCTCGTCGAAACGCTCCACGAAAATGGCCTCCCGATGGGGGCGGTACCCGCGTTCACTGGCGAGCAGTTCCGCCAATTCTCTTCCTGTTTTGCTTGTTAGGTCCCATCGCCACGTTCACTGGGTGTCGGGGCCGAGATGCACTCCGCGGGATACGGGAACCAGCGCAAGTGTTCGAAATCGGCTGTGGTCTGTGGCGGCGCCAATGCGGCGGGTGGATGGGTAGAGGTCTCGGTGGCTAAGCGCTGCGCCTCGACCAGGTATGTGCCGAGTTCGTGGGCGCCCGTCATCCGCCGGTTCTCGAAGGCCATCTCTCCGGAGGCATAGGACACTTCATCGAGGCTCATCGGCGGCTCCGGGTGTACGTGAGCATGACACCAAAGCCCATCATCGGGTTCGAACCGGTACAAGGGAAGCAGTTCGGCGCCCCTCGTTGCGATGAAGTGCACGGCATCGACGACGTACTGAAAAGTCGCCTCAGCGATGAAATAGTTGAAGCTCAGCCTCACCCATCCTGGTTTGATCCCCTCGCACCCTCGACTCGCCTCGCGTCGGAACTCGTGAGATTGCTCGATATTGATGCCCAGAAGTCGATGTCCGTAAGGGCCAGCGCACGAACAGCCACCTCGTGCTTGGATGCCAAACACATCGTTGAGCAAAGCGACAACGAAGTTGTGATGAAGGTGCTGTTCGCCGTGGCGAACGACGAACGACAAGATCGACAGCCGCTCAGCATCGTGACTGCCCAGCGTGTCGAGGTTGGGGTTCTGCTCCCACGACGCGATAGCTCGCCGGACGAAGTCCTGCTCGTGGCGGTAGATCGTGTCGACACCAACCGCGTCCTTCAGTTGAAAGACGAGGCCAGCACGGATCGACTCGACGATTGCGGGAGTTCCGCCTTCTTCGCGATGTTCGATCTCGGGGTGGTAGTCGTGATCGGTCGGGTTGACGTAGCGCACGGTTCCGCCGCCGGGAATGTCGGGAACTCGATTGCCGAATAGTTCGCGGCGAGCGACGAGAACCCCCGGAGTGCCGGGCCCACCAATGAGTTTGTGGGGCGAAATAAAAATCGCATCCATGTACGCCAGATCTCCGCCGTGAGCTAGCTGCATGTCGATCGACACATACGGAGCGGCGGCCGCAAAGTCCCAAAACGAACGAGCGCCGTGGCGGTGAAGCAGCGTCGATACCGCAGCAACATCGGTGAGGATTCCCGTAACGTTCGATGCAGCCGAGAACGACCCAATGAGCAACGGGCGATCCGCGTAACGTTGAAGCTCTCGCTCGAGATGCTCAAGGCTGACATGACCATCGGCGTCCTCCTCAATGGTCACCACGTCGGCAATCGACTCCCGCCACGGCAACTCGTTGGAGTGATGCTCATACGGGCCGATGAACACGACCGGTCGCTCCTCGGGCGGGATCGACGCGATCACGTCGTAGCGATCATCAAAGCTCGAGGGAACGCGCAGACCCATCACCCCGATCACCTTCGCTATCGCATGCGTCGCACCACTCCCACAGAACAGCACAGCGTGTTCATCCCCAGCCCCAACGCACTCACCAATGATCCGTCGGGCCTCCTCGCGGAACCGACTGGTCTGCAGACCGGTACCTGAGGACTCGGTATGAGTGTTGGCGTAGAGCGGCAACACGATGTCGCGAATGTAGTCCTCGATGAAGGCCAACGACCGTCCCGAGGCGGTGTAGTCGGCATAGATAACCGGTCGGGGTCCAAACGGCCCGTCGATGACTTCGTCGCGACCTATAACCGAATCGCGGACGTAACGGACGAGCTGGTCCGGCCCCATATGACCACCAACCGGTTTCGACGACATCTGGTCCTCCTAGTTCGCCTTCTCTCGGCATTCGCCAAGCGGGGCATCCAACGTCTTCAAATTCTACTATCACGACCCTACGCCACACCCCCGACCAACTGACCTACCCCATATTCTCGCCCGGATTTGCGTCGATCTCTCAACGCAAAAGTGCCCCCTTTCCGCCCAAGCAAGCTTGGGGGAGTATTGTTCCGCAACGTGACCGACCGAGAAGATGTCATGAGCCGAACACAATCAGTTGCCGAGGCCGCGACCGCCTGGCGTCAGCGCATCCACGCCCACCCCGAGCTTGGCTTCGAGGAAGAAGCGACCAGCGCATTAGTGGCCGAACTGCTTGGCGAGTTCGGGTTTGATGTCCACTCCGGGATCGGTGGCACTGGGGTGGTCGGCGTTCTGCGCCGAGGTTCCAGCACTGCAGCGATCGGCCTGCGAGCCGACATGGACGCTCTGCCCATCGAAGAGGCCGGCACTGTTCCTCACAAGTCAACTAGGGCGGGCGCATTTCATGGGTGCGGGCACGACGGCCACACGGCAATGCTGCTCGGAGCCGCAAAGTACCTCGCGGCCGATGCCCACTTTGACGGCACCATCTACATGATCTTTCAGCCATGCGAGGAGACCGGTCTCGGTGCTCAGGCCATGATCAATGACGGACTGTTCGAGCAATTTCCGATGGACGCTGTCTACGGCATGCACAACATGCCTGGCCTGCCAGCCGGCACGATCAGCGTCCGAACGGGCCCAATGATGAGCTTTGAAGACAACTTCGAGATCGAAGTCGCGGGCGTGGGCGGACACGCATCCATGCCCGACAAAACCATCGACCCAATAGTCGTAGCTGCCGAGATCGTGCTTGCCCTCCAAACCATCGTGGCGCGCTCGCTCAGCGCCATCGACACTGGCGTCGTATCGATCACCGAAATACTCACCGACGGCGCCCGCAACGTCATCCCCAGCACCGTCACAATCCGCGGTGATTGCCGAGGTTTCACCGAACATGTGCAGGACAAGATTGAGACACGGATGCGTACTATTGTCCAAGGCATCGCACTTGCCCACGACGCCATCGCAAACGTAAACTACAGCCACGAATTCGTTGTCCTCAACAACACGCCCACAGAAACCAGAGCAGCCGTGTCAGCTGCACTGGCAATCGTCGGATCCAACGCCCTCGACGCCGACTGCCCCCCAGCGCCGTGCTCAGAGGACTTCGCTCGCATGCTTGCCGTCAAACCCGGCTGCTATGTCCTCATCGGTAACGACGACGATTCTCACACCCAGCCACTACACAACCCTTCCTACGACTTCAACGATAAAATCATCAGCACCGGAATCGACTACTGGATCGAACTCGTCGAACAACAGCTTTCCTCCAACCCGGAGTCGCTGTGCAGCAAATCCAAGGTAATTTAGCGACCAAAAAAGACCAGCAACAAGTAGATCCGCAGAAACAATCATGTCGAACCCGTCTGTTTTACCCCGCTACCGGTGAGTGCAGACTCGACGTTCGTGGAGTCGCAAACGCTCACAGTTGAGTGAGCTTTAAATAAGGCCGGAATCGGTGAAGAACGCCCGATATGTATCAGCCACCGCATCGATCGCTACGTCGAGGTAAACACTGCCAGCCTTGGCATCTGCGGTGTGAGGGTCATCGGTGTACCCATCAACAACCTCCCAACCTCCGTGGACATTCACGCTGAGTCCATCTGGTCGCTGAACTCCGACGGCGGACACATGGCTGGATGTATCGACATCACCAAGACGAACGAGGTCCGGAACCAGCGCCATCATCAGCGATGTCTCGAAGTATCCCGCATGGCCTGGGCATCGCCCAATACGGTGCGCACCAGCGGCCCTTAGGCTTTCATCGGCCACGTCCCACCATGAGGCGGCGCCGGCAAAGTACTTCTCGATTGGACCGCTGTCACATGAACATCCTTCAGAGTCTCCAAGACGAACTCAACACCATCGAAACTGATGGACTCACCAAACATGAACGGGTGCTCAATTCGCCCCAATCAGCCATCGTCGCGCTAAATGACGGCCGCGAAGTGACCAACTTTTGCGCCAACAACTATCTAGGTCTCGCATCTCACCCCGACATCATTACCGCGGCCCACGACGGACTGGACCAGTGGGGCTACGGACTCTCTTCGGTCCGGTTCATCTGCGGAACACAATCGATCCATAAGAAACTGGAACAACGGATCAGCGGCTTCCTCAGTACCGACGACACCATCTTGTACGGCTCATGTTTTGATGCCAACACCGGATTATTCGAGACCATCCTGGGTAAAGACGATGCGATAATCAGCGACGAATTGAACCACGCGTCGATCATCGACGGCGTCCGACTCTGCAAGGCCCAACGGTTTCGGTACGCAAACGGGGATATGGCGCAACTCCGCGCCGCCCTGATTGAAGCCGCCGGCGCACGGCGAACGGTGATTGCAACCGACGGAGTGTTCTCGATGGACGGGCACTTTGCCAAGCTCGACGAAATCTGTGAACTGGCCGACGAATTTGGCGCCATGGTGATGGTAGATGACTCCCACGCGGTCGGGTTTGTTGGCCCCACGGGGCGCGGCACACCCGAACTATGCGGGGTGCAGGACCGGGTCGACATCTTTACCGGCACCCTCGGCAAGGCGCTTGGTGGCGCCAGCGGCGGTTACACCAGTGGACGCCGGGAAGTCATCGACCTCCTCCGGCAGCGCTCGCGCCCCTACCTATTCTCCAACACGCTTGCCCCCGCCATTGCCGCGGCTTCAATTCGTGCTCTCGAACTGATCGACGCAAACCCCGACCTCCGGGAACGGTTGCGTTCCAACACGCAACAATTTAGAACCTTGATGACCGCCCAGGGCTTCCCTATTCTCGACGGTGACCATCCCATCGTCCCGGTGATGTACGGCGACGCGCGAGTTGCATCCGCCACCGCAGATCTACTCCTCGCCGATGGTGTGTATGCAATCGCCTTCTCGTTTCCGGTCGTTCCGCGGGAACAGGCCCGAATCCGAGTTCAGCTCTCCGCGGCGCACACATCAACACAGATTGACCATGCCGTCGCCGCATTCTGTGCCGCCCGCGACCAGCTTGGATAACCGCACACTGGTCCCACAAAACAACCAAAGGGCCGGACCGCCCGTAGGTGGTCCGGCCCTTTGGTTTGGTCTTTAGCGGTTTGCTAGTGCTTCCAACAGTTGTGGGAGGACCTTGTGGACATCGCCCACAATGCCCAAGTCGGCGACGCCGAAGATGGGGGCTTCGCTGTCTTTGTTGATGGCAATGATGGTTTTGGAACCCTTCATGCCAACCATGTGCTGGGTAGCACCAGAAATACCAGCGGCAATGTAGAGATCAGGCTTTACTACCTTGCCGGTCTGGCCGACCTGATAGCTGAAAGGAACCCAACCGGCGTCGACAACAGCACGAGATGCGCCAGCCGCTCCGCCCAGGGCTTTAGCCAGATCTTCGATAATGCTGAACTTCTCGGCATCGCCAAGACCACGGCCACCAGAAACAACAATCGCTGCTTCGTCGAGCTTCGGGCCATCGGACTCTTCGACGTGACGGTTCACAACCCGGGCGCCACCAGTGGCACCCAGATCGGGCACGGCAAGTGGAGCAACCTTTGCGGCACCACCGTCAACCGAGACAGCTTCGAATGACTTCGGACGAACCAAGAAAATTCCCGGCTTATCGGAGGTGAAAACCGTCTTGACGTTAGTTACTCCACCAAAGATTGGCTCGGTAGCAATAAGGCTGCCTTCGCCTGCTTCGAGATCGACCACATTGGTAATGACCGGAGCGTCGAGCTTCACCGAGAGACGGCCCGCAATATCGCGGCCATCTTGGGTGGTACCAAACAAGATCGCATCCGGAATGGCACCGGCACCAATAGCCGCAGCAAGACCAGCAGCAAGCGCCGGCCCGGCCAAACCACCGTCGAGGTCACCGGTGGAGAACACAATGCTCGCACCGTGAGCGCCAAGTTCGGCAGCAACAGCATCAGCGTCGCCCACCATGACACAGCCAACGTGTTCGGCCAACTCGCGGGCCTTAGCCAACATTTCGAGCGTAATTGTGGCGACCTTGCCGTCGGTCGCTTCTGCGTGAACCCACAACATCGTCATCAGATGACCTTCAATTCTTCCAGGAACGAAACAATATTTATGTACGCTTCGCCTTCATCGACGATTACTTCGCCCGAGCCACGCTCCGCAGCGGCCTCAACAGCAGTTATCTTTTGGCCACCACCAGCCCAACCAACCTGCTCGGCGGTGAAACCAAGATCGGCGACCGTGAGGTTCTCTACCGGCTTGGATTTGGCGCCCATGATGCCTTTAAACGACGGATAACGAGGCTCGACAACACCAGCCGTCACCGACACCAGGGCAGGTAATGGACACGTGACGTCGTCATAGCCAGCTTCGGTTTGCCGTTTCACAGCAACGACGCCATCGGCAACCGTGATCTCCTTAGCGAAGGTCACCGAAGGAATACCTAACAGTTCAGCGATCTGCGCAGGAACCGTTCCGGTGTATCCATCGGAGGACTCGGTAGCGGTAAGGACCAAATCAGCTTCCACCCGCTCGATGGCCTTAGCCAACATCTTGGCGGTTCCGAGGGCATCGGTTCCGGCCAAAGCATCATCAGAAATCAAAATGGCATCATCAGCGCCCATGGCAAGCGCAGTACGCAAACCGTTTACCTCGGCATTGGGAGCCATAGAAATCAAGGTCACCGTGCCGCCACCGGCGGACTCAGCAAGCTGGAGGGCCATCTCAACACCGTACGAGTCGGACTCGTCGAGGATGAGCTTTACATCGCGCTTCAAGGTGTTGGTCTCAAGATCGAGCGCACCAGGATCCGCGGGGTCGGGGATCTGCTTCACACAGACAGCAATCTTCATAGGTGCAGTTTGCGTCACGGGGCGCCCGTTATGCAACCCACGGGTAACTTAGCGAAAAAAACTGCGGCAAAATCCAACCTTCGTCGGCGATTCATTTCCAATTTCGGGGCCACATGTCACGTTGAACGCCATCACCAGGCGGGTTCGGTACCCTCACACCAGTGAGAATTCAGCTCATAGTCAACCCCTTCGCCTCCTCGGTTACGCCGCGCGCTCGCGTCATTCTCGAGCAGGCTCTGAGTGCCCACCACGATGTATCCATCGTTGAAACCAAACGACGGGGCCACGCCACAAGGTTGGCGCAGTTCGCGGCATCCGATGGCGTCGATATTGTCGCAGTCCTCGGTGGTGATGGTACGCAGAACGAGGTTGCCAACGGTTTAGCCCATACCGATACCGCTCTGGCCACGCTGCCGGGAGGATCAACGAACGTCTTCGCTCGCACACTGGGACTGGCCGACGATCCGGTTGAGGCAACCCAACAAATTCTCCAAGCCATCGAGGCAAACAGCATCACCTCGGTAGGACTAGGTGCGGTTAACCGCCGGTACTTTCTTTTTCATACGGGCATAGGGTTCGACGCGGCACTGATCGAACAAGTCGAACGACGCGGCAACCTCAAGCGATATCTCAACCATGCGCTTTTCGTCTACGCAGGCCTCACTACGTGGTTGTGGCACTATGACCGAAAGCAGCCGAGGTTTACCATCCGTTTCCCCGATGGAACCGAAGTAACCGACGGGTACTTCACTATCTGCATGAACACCAACCCCTACACCTATCTGGGTTCCAAACCCTTTGACATTGCCGCCGAGGCCACACTCGATCGTGGCCTGGTTGCCATAACGATGCGCTCGTTGAGCGCTTCGAAGTTGGTACCAGCGCTCATTGGGGCGTTGCGCTCGCCCGACTCACTCCAATCAAAGAGCCACATCGACTACCAGCACGACCTTTCTTCGTTCGAGGTCATTGGCCATGCGCCATTCCCCTACCAGGTCGACGGCGACTTTCTTGGAACCGTCAGCGCCCTGCGCATCAGCCATGAACCCGACGTACTCCGCCTGGTTCAGCCACTGACGTAACCCCCGGTCTAATACCCGCGATACTTGCTCTCGATGCACGCTCGCCTTGCCATTGTTCTCATCACTGGAGTCTTAATCGCGGCCGCATGCTCGGTCAGTCTTGACATCGTGTCCGACGAATCCCAGGCCATCGATACCGCACCTACCGATGAACCAACGACCGCCGCAGAGAACACTCCCGAACTTGAGGAGTCTTCCGCCGGCCCGATGCCGGAGCTACCCGGGTCACCCGGTTTAGGCGACTCACTGTTCCCCGAACTCGGAAACGGTGGGTTTGACGTTTCAAACTATGACATTGCCCTGGAGTGGTCGGCGATTACCCGCGAGATTGACGCCACCGTCACCATGTCTGCTTCGGCCCAAGAAGATCTGACCACGTTCAATCTTGATTTCGACGGACTGACGGTCGATCAACTCCAAGTCAATGACGACGCAGCAACTTTTGTTCGCAGCAACGGCGAACTCACGATAAGGCCACCAGAACCCATCTCGGCCGGCGAAGAATTTGTGGTCACGACTACCTACCACGGACTCCCGGGGGAATCGCGTGGACCAACCACCTCGCCGGTCAACGGATGGATAGACACGGGATCTGCGATCTACGTCGCGGGCGAACCCACGGGGGCCGCTGGCTGGTTCCCGGTCAACGATCATCCCCTCGACAAAGCGCTCTACAGCTTCACAATCACCGCCGAATCATCGTTCGAAGTCATAACCAATGGCCTACTCCAATCCCAAATCGACAACGCCGACGGCACGACAACCTGGTTCTACGAATCTGGGTTCCCCATGGCTAGTTATCTGACCACGTTGGCGATCGACAATCTCGTTTTTGTTGATGCCCCATCGGTAAATGGGGTCATTATCCGTCATGCCTTTAACGAGGTTGTTGCCGCTGATGCAACGGTCGACGTAGAACCGCTCGGCGACATGCTGGCTTACTTCTCGACAATATTTGGCCCCTACCCATTTGAGGCCTACGGGGTTCTCGCCGTTGACGACGCCATCGGCGGAGCCCTCGAGACCCAAACGCTTTCGGTTTTCTCGAGCGACATGTTGTCGGGGTCAGGAGGGTTTTTTGCCGAAGCTACGCAAGCTCACGAGCTTTCCCACCAATGGTTCGGCGATTCCGTATCGGTCGCCGATTGGACCGACATTTGGCTGAACGAAGGCTTCGCTACCTATGCCGAATATCTGTGGTTCGAGCACCTCGGTTACCCGATCGACACCAAGATCGCATCACTGCCCACCTTCGATGACCCACCCGGTTCGCCCTCAGCAGACAACATCTTTGCGGGCACGGTATACCTCCGTGGTGGAGCCACTCTCCATGCCCTCCGACGCACTATCGGCGATGACGCCTTCTTCGAACTTCTTCCGGCGTGGACAACAAAGTTCGCCTATAGCAATGCACGCACCGCTGACTTTATTTCTTTGGCCGAAGAAATCAGTGGCGTAGACCTGCAGGACTTCTTTAACCAATGGCTGTACCAGCAAGGCCAGCCTGAGTTACCTAACTAATTTCCGAGGGCCCGCAGCGCCAAAGCCGGATCATCGGTGATGATCCCGTCGACCCCATACCCCGCCATGCGAATAATCGTCTCCACATCGTTGACCGTCCACACGTTCACCGCTAAGCCAGCATCGTGGGCTCGTTCAACAAACCGCCGGTCGGCGATCGTCAGGTAAGGGTTGACCGCAGCGTGACCTTCGACCACCGCCCGTTCGATTAATTGTTGTGGGTCGAGGACGTCGAACACGATCGTAGCCACAGGAATGGTGGGGTCGATGGCCTGAAGCCGGCGAAGTGAACCGGTGTTGAACGACGACACAAGGACGTCGTCTGGTGTGCGGAATGCCGAAACCAGCCCAGCGACGGCCACCGCAACAGTGTTGTCCTCGTCGTAATCGGGGTCGCCAGGGAAGTTCTTGATCTCAACATTTAGCCAAGTGCCGGTGCAGGTTTCCAGCGCCTCGACGAACAGCGGAATGCTTTCCGGTAAGTCACCGGACAATGTCTCAACGATGACGCGCCCATCGGGCAAGTGCGCATCGTGATGCACCACCAGCACATCATCGCTTGTGCGACGCACATCGAGTTCGATGCCGTAGGCACCTTGATCGATGGCTAACTGGAAGGCTTCGATGGTGTTCTCCGGGGCTGAGGCCCGGGCACCGCGGTGCGCAATGATGACGGTCACACCTCTGACTTTACGCCGCGATCGACGCCGCCAAGAAAAAACTCAAAAGATCTGCCCAGTACGCACAATTACCCTTGCGGTAGCCGCTTATCAAATGTAAGTTCCGAAGGGTCCGGTTTTGCTTGGGGGGGAACCAGCAAAGACGGGCACACAGACATCCCCGTCTGTACTGACAGGAGAATTCGTGGCTTTAACATTTCCTACGTCTTTGGACACCCTCACATGGCACAACCAATCAGCGTGCCGAGACACCGATCCTGGGCTGTTTTTCCCCATTGGCGCAACGGGAGATGCAATCGAACAGATAGCCCATGCCAAGGCGGTCTGCGACATGTGCCCCACCAAGCGACCATGTCTCGACTTTGCCCTAACCACCAATCAGGATTCTGGGGTCTGGGGTGGCGCTTCGGAAGAGGAACGGCGAACAATTCGACGTCGGCTCGCTCGCGACCGTCGGGTGGCAAAGCTCGCCTCGGCTGTACTGAGGAACTAGTCCTGGTTCACACCATTTCTGGTTAATTTACGTCAGCAACGGGAAGCTAATAGCAACCGTTGTTCCGGGATGGGGCTCTCCAGGATTAGTCGGCCGGTAATTTAGCGTCCCGCGCAGTTCGGCTGTGACCAACGTGTGAACAATGGTAAGCCCCAGATCGGGGTCGGGTTCTGTATTGGCGTCACCCAATCCAATTCCGTTGTCACACACCGAAACCTGAACCTGTTCACCATCGTTTGCCATACAGACCGTGACAACCTGAGTCTGTACCTCGGTGGCGTCGGTGAAGGCATGTTCAACCGCGTTTTGCAGCAACTCCGTGAGCACCACCGCCAAATGGGTGGACTGCTCGCTAGACAACGCTCCTGCGTTGCCTTCGACATCGAAGCGAATTGGGTGGTTGGGATCAACCAACCCCTCTTCGACGAGACGAACCAGCGGCCGCACTATGTCGTCAAAGGGGGCCGCGTCGCCTGATTCCTGCGACAAGATCTCGTGCACCACAGCAATGGACTGAATTCGACGAACAGACTCGTCAATTGCCATCTTGGCATCGGCCCCGACGAGCCGCCGACCCTGAAGCCGCAACAACGAAGAAATAGTCTGCAAATTGTTCTTCACCCGATGATGAATCTCGGCGATTGTGGCGTCCTTCGATTGGAGCAGTCGGCCTTGACTGCGAAGTTCGGAGATATCACGAACAAGGACCATCGCTCCGGTGAGTTCACCGGAGTCAACCAAAGGCAGACATGCTGCCACCACCGTAGTTCTACCGCCAGATTCGAACTCATCTATGCCCATGACTACGTTGCCTAATGCCCGTGTCATACGCGGCGTCCGTAAGCCGAGTTCTCCAAATGTTTTGCCCTCGATTGCGGCGTTCACGCCTAGCCGAAGAAGGACCGATCGGGCATTTGGCGACAAGAAAATAATGCGCTGTTGGGCATTAACCAGAACCACACCATCGCCGATACGCGGCCGATGGTCGGTGGTGTCGGACTCACCGACATAGGGAAACTTTCCGTCGGCGACCATCCGATCAAGCCGACGACATACCGTAAAATATGCGACTTCGAGTTCGCCCGGATCACGTTGCGAATCAGGCGTGAACTGGCGTGAAACGACGCCCAGAACACGGCCTTCACGAACAATTGGAATATCCAGCACGCGAATCCGCGGCGGATCACGGAACAGCAATCCGCCGTCCATGAGATCTTGCCGTTCGAAGGCCGCAGTAAGCATGGGTCGGCCATGGGCCGGCACGATCTGCCCCACACGATCGTGCCGATACATAGTGGGGCCAGTCGTCGGACGGATCTGAGCCAAGATGATAAATTGATCGTCCTCGTCACGCACCCGACCAAAGAGCAACATGTCGGCAAACGAGATATCGCTGAGCAGGTCCCAGCTGGCGACGAGACGCCGCAAGTGCGCTATCTCCTCGGGGGTGAGGTCGGTGTAGGTGCGGGCGAGTTCGCCTAAGGAAGCCACAGCGGCAGATTAGCTGGGTTGTGGCCCCGCCGGTTGAAGATCTACGCCCCGAAACCGATCTTGGCGCCCGAGGCGTCTCCCTCGATATCTACATAAGCCACTTTGGCTACCGAAACGCCAACTTGTCGACCGCGCATGTCGGTCAACCAAAGGACTCCTTCGCCAGAGGCAAGTACCGCGTCGAGGTCATCGCGTAGCGCGGCGGCCTTAGTGTCGGAAGCCATTTCGATATCGAGTTCTTTGACGGTGTGCAGTACACCAATACGAACGTGCATAAATACTCCTAAGTCCTAATTGATCTTGAGTTCAGGGTGATGTCGCCGAGTTGGCGCCAAATCGACATCAATGGTTTTGGCAATCTGATTGAAGACCAAACTAGCTTCACCTTCGGGGTCAGTGACCACAATTGGCTGTCCGGTATCGGCGCCAATGCGCAACTCGGGGATCAGCGGTATTTGACCCAGAAGAGGAACATCGATGCGCTGGGCAAGTTCGTCGCCCCCGCCGCTGCCAAATATTTCGTACTTCTTGCCGTCGTCGCCGGTGAACCAGGACATATTTTCGATGACGCCGTTAACTTTTAGATTCACCTTGGCAGCCATGAATGCCGCTCGTTGCGCAACGCGCTGCGCGGCCGGCTGAGGTGTAGTGACGACATAGACCTCGCTATTGGGTAAGAACTGCGCCAACGAAAGCGAGATGTCACCGGTACCTGGGGGAAGGTCGATGAGGAGGTAGTCGGGATCGTCCCAGAACACGTCAGTAAGAAACTGTTCGAGGGCTTTGTGCAGCATTGGACCGCGCCAGATCACTGGCTGATCTTCTTCCGCGAAAAAGCCCATAGAGATCATCTTTACGCCATGGGCTTCGGGCGGGATGAGCATTTCGTCGATAATGGTCGGAGGCCGTTGCACGCCGAGCATTCGTGGGATTGAGAATCCCCATACGTCGGCGTCGACGACAGCCACGGACTTGCCTCGGTTAGACAAGGCAATAGACAAGTTCGTGGTGACCGATGATTTACCAACCCCTCCCTTACCGGAGGAGATCAGCAAAACTCGCGTGCGACTCGCGGCATCGGCAAACGGGATGCTGCGACCTTCCGCATGACCATGAGCTTGCTGTGATCCGGCTGTCGCACTGGGGTCGCCCACGAGCATTTCGCGCACTGCGGCGCGCTGCTCGTCGGTCATGACCCCGAATCGCAGGTCGACATTGTCTACCTCAGGCAAGGCCACCAAGGCCTCGGTGACAAGGTTGGTAATTTCGTTACGTAGTGGACAGCCAGCGATAGTGAGGGTGATTTCTAGCGCCACCTGCCCGCCGCTAATAACGACATCGCGCACCATGTCGAGATCGACAATTGACCGATTGAGTTCAGGATCTTGTACGGGTCGCAGGGCTTCGATGACCTGCTCATTGGAAACTGGCATGTGGGGGGCCTTGAGGTGGGCACAGTCGGAGGAGATTTCCGATCTGGGTGTCGTTTAGACTACCGATATGGGGATCAACTTTCTCACCTGGGACGAAGTCCCTTACGGCGAAGTCCAAGTGGTTTCACCGCTCATACGGCGGGTAACCGCCAACAACCCTGGGCCGTATACCTACACGGGTACCGGCACCTACATCGTCGGGCACGGCGAAGTAGCAATAATTGACCCAGGACCCGATGACAAAGATCACGTTGCCGCGCTCCTACGGGCCGTGGCTGGTGAGCGTGTCACCCATATTCTGGTCACCCACACCCACACCGACCATTCGCCCGCAACTGCCGCTCTTGCTACCGCTACAGGGGCCACGGTTTATGCCTATGGCCCTCACCCCGACGAGCCAGACGACGCGGTTTCGTTCGAGGACGAAACCAATTCCGACGGAACCGAACCAAAGGAATCCGGCGATCTCACCTTCGTACCCGACATCGAACTACGTGACGGCGACGTCGTCGAAGGGCCGGACTGGACCATCGACGTCCTTTTCACCCCGGGGCATATTGCCAACCATCTATGTTTCGCGCTGCAAGAAGAGCAAGCGCTGTTTAGCGGCGACCATGTGATGGGTTGGTCCACCACCGTGGTCCCGCCACCGCATGGCGATCTTCGTCTTTACATGCGCAGTCTCGAGCTATTGCTAGAGAGGGACGACGTGCGCTACTTTCCGACACATGGACCATCCATTGAAAACCCGATCCCATTTACGGCGGCGCTCCTCGAACACCGCAAATTTCGTGAACGCCAAATAGTCGATCAACTTCGGTCCGGTGTAGATGCCATCGCAGACATGGTCGCCGTGATGTATCCGGACCTCGATGAACAACTTCACAAAGCAGCTGGTGCGAGTGTGTTGGCCCATCTCACCGCACTAATTGATGATGAAATGGTGGCCGTGGTCGGTAGCGGTAAAACATCCCGCTACCTGCTGCGGTGAGCTAGCTACCCAGTTCCGACAATGTCAGCCACCGACAGGCCACAGGTCTCCAAGAACTCGAAGAAAGCGCTGGCATCCTCGACATCGACGCCGTTGGCAATCATTGATTCGACGATGCAATAAGCGTCCTCGTCCGACATGCCAAGGTCCTTGAAAGCGTCGAGAATGCCGCTGGGAATCGTAATGTTTTCGTCGTCACTGTTTCCATAACCACTGTTTCCGTCGTCACTGATGATGTCGTCGACATCGACATCGGATTCGGAGAAATCAAGTCCGCAGGTTTCTTCGAGATAGTTCTCGATGTTGTTGGAAGCGTCTTCGTATTTGGCGTCGGCGAGTTCCTCCAACACGGAAAGATCAGCGTCGAAGATGTCACCACCGGCATCTTCGAATATGTCGACCATGAGATCCATTCCCTCGAGCATGATGGCGAAGTCACCTTTGATCTCATTGGGAGCATCACTGAGCATCGACTGCATAGAATCGCGGACCTGACTGATGGATTCCAGCTCGTCAGTGGACTCCAGATTTTCCATCCGTTCGTCTAATGCGATGGCCCGACCACACCAGTCGCCGCCCGAAGAACTGTTACTCGACGAGGATCTTTCCTCAGCTGTGGCGTCCTCATCTGAGGAGTCGGCGGATGTTGCGGAGTCGCCATCGGCTGTCTTGCTCGCGAGACCATCACCGCCGCTGCAGGCCGAAGCCAACATAGCGATGGAGAAGAGCACGGCAAGGATGCGTTTCATGGAAATCTCCTAATGGTCGCTTAACTTGCACTTAGAGTAGCATTTCTTGGGCAAGGGACAAAGGCCCGACGATCCACGCCCCGCCGCGGCCCGTAGCGGCTACCTAGAACCCGGCAGTCGAACCTTCGGAAGGATCGGCCCCAACCGTCGTTGCTTCCAACAACCCGCCCAGACGCCTGCACCGTAGGCCATGTCGTCCGCCAGCCCAATGCCTACTGCCTTCACAATGCCGACCTTCGGTGATGCGCGGAACTCGCGAACCAGCGGCCCAACCAAAAAGGCACCCGTGACCGCTGGACGCAACCGGCGACTAACGACCGCTGCACCGAGCGCCACGGGCCACCACTCGCGTCGTGCGGCACGGGCCATCCAGTGACTCGAACGAAAATTACCAAGTCCGGCCAACTCCACCGCTGTCCGTATGGGTTGCTCCACGGTTCCACTAAGGCGCCGAGCGAGCAATCCGCTGGACAACGCCGAGGCACCGACTCCCGCGAGCTTCCCACGACGTTTGGCTACCACGATCAACCCCCACGAGACGGCTGACCAAGCATGGAGATCTACCGCTGCCAAGCGTCCAGGGTGGAGTTCATCAAGCCTGGCAGCGCTCTGGCCATAACGGAACCTCTGTTGCAGCCACGATTGCATACCGGGGCGCGACCGATGCGAAACCACGACACTTGGTTCGTACCGGACCGTGCCTACTTCCAGCAGCCGCCAGACCAAATCCACATCTTCACCGACGCGGAGCGTCTCGTTGAAGCCGTTCACGGCTTCAAGCGCACTTCGACGAACTACCAGTGCCGCGGTGGGCACGAAGGGCACTGCGCCAACACCAACTCGTGCTGGCTCAACCCCGCGATCGATTGGTCCGTGATCGACCTCGTAGCGCTCTAACAACGTTCCACCACCAGCCACCGTGTCGTGCACCCCCGCCACCCGCGGTGCGACGGCAACGACATCGTCATCACCAAAGTGTCCGAGTAAGTCGTCCAGCCATCCTGGTGGGGGCAAACAGTCCGCGTCAACAAAAGCAATGAACTCAGCCGAAGCGACTCGCCAACCGGCCTCTCGGGCTACGCCCGGCCCGCCTGATGTGGGTCGGATTATGGTTTTTGCGCTGTGCTCGCGAGCCGTGCTGGCGCTATCGGCATTAGGCGAACCGTCGTCCACCACAATTACTTCATCGACACCGGCCATGGCGTCACTCGTCAACAAGGTACGAAGGCCAGATGCGTCCTCATACACCGGAATCACAACCGCAACGTCGCGGCGACCAACAGATACCGGGCCAATAATAGGTTGCGCCATCGAGGCTTCAAGGAGTCGTCGAGCCAAGGCCTCCGAACCCGGCGACCAAGGAGTTTCCGCCGCGTTGAGCCGGTCATAGACCGAAACACCCACCTCAGAAAGGCGAAGAAGGCGTACAGGAACCCCGCCAATTAGAACCCGCCCACGACGCCGAACGCTCGCTTCAATTCGTACGGCTGGGACAGTCATGATCAGAACGGTAGAGTGCGATCACACAATTCGCAGCCCCAAGGAGCAATCGTGGACCCACATACCAATGAACCCACCTCCAACGAAGACACCACCGACCCCGTGGCCGACGAACTTCTCGTAGAAGAGATCTCTATCGACGGCATGTGCGGCGTTTACTAAACGCTTCTGATTGACCCGTTCTTTGTCTACCACGACCTGTGACACGTCGCGACCGATGACCTTGTCATCACAGGTCGGACTTCGGCCCGAACCTTTTGGCGCGCTCGCCTATCACTTCGATACCCGTCGTTTAGTCTTCCTCAAATCGCCTGGCTTGGTCGCTCTCGTTGAGTCCTTGTCCCAGTTCGCTTCCGCCGACGAAGCAATCGCTGCGGCCGATACCGCCCACACACCATCGAGCTACCAGTCGGCGCTCACTTCACTCGAAGAATCCGGAGTCGTCTGTGTCCGCTAGTCGAACCACTGTCCCTGCCCTAGTCAAACAGCTCAAGAGTGGACTCGATTCACCGATCTGTCTCACCTGGGAACTCACCTATGCATGCAACCTCGAATGTGTGCACTGCCTCAGTTCGTCGGGCCAACGTGACCCCAACGAGTTGTCAACGGCCGAAGCTAAAGCCGTAATCGACGAGCTCCACGACATGCAGGTGTTCTACATCAATGTCGGCGGCGGCGAACCCCTTGTGCGGCGCGACTTCTTCGAACTTTTAGAATACGCAATCTCACGCAACGTCGGCGTCAAGTTCTCGACCAACGGCTACCTGCTAGACGAAGACAAGTCCGCCCGTCTGGCGTCGATGGACAATGTCGATATCCAGTTGAGCCTCGATGGCGCCGATGCTGGCACCAACGACCCCATCCGTGGCGAAGGTTCTTACGCCGCGGTCCGCAAGGCGATGGTAAATCTCAATAACGCAGGTTTCACCGGCTACAAGATCAGCGTGGTGGTTACGAATCGAAATGTTGGTCAACTCGATGCGTTCGAACAACTCGCCAATGACAACGGTGCCGAACTCCGCCTCACCCGTCTACGTCCGTCGGGCCGCGGTGCCGACGTGTACAACGAGCTACGCCTTACCCAGGCGCAACAGGTCGACCTCTACAACTGGCTCATTACTCGACCACATATTCTCACCGGCGACTCGTTCTTTCACCTATCGGCGCTGGGCGAGCCGCTGCCGGGTCTCAACCTATGTGGGGCCGGCCGGGTGGTGTGCCTTATCGATCCTGTTGGTGACATCTACGCCTGCCCATTCGTGATTCACGACAACTTCCTCGCTGGCAATGTCCGCGATGAAGGCGGGTTCGACCACGTGTGGAAGCAGTCCGATCTATTCACCGACCTACGTCAGCCCGAGAACCCGGGCGCCTGCGCGAGCTGCAACTCCTACGACGCGTGCGGCGGCGGCTGTATGGCCGCCAAGTTCTTCACCGGCATCCCCCTTGCGGGCCCCGACCCCGAGTGCGTGTTCGGTAACGCCGACGAAGCCTTAGCAAATGTCACGGCAAGCGACATTCCGATAATGACCCAAGACCACAGCAAACCCAACCGGGTGAAGGTCACCCTCGGCCGCCGGTCCTAGGACCGGCAACTTAGCTAACCGAGCGATAGGGCCCAGGAAATGTCTTGTGCACCTGGTCGTCGCTGGTAAATAAACCGAGGGCCGCCGCCACCACTTCGCTTTGTCGTTTGATGTCATGGGGAGCGCCGGTAGGGCGACCCATTGGATGCGGCGTGACCAACGTACGGGGCAGGTTCATCAATCCCGGAATGTGCGCAAAACTCTCGACCATGATGCTGACCGTCGGGATTCCGACCGTCTCGATGGCCCGCTGAACGTGTCCGACCGACACGTGGCAAATCGGTCAAAGCGGAACAAGCAAAGCAAGGTCAACATCGTCATCAAGTAACTGCTGAGCCCATTGCGGAGCAATCTTCTTGCGTAAACCGATCTGGGATGTGGCCCCCACAAATGAGTACGCGTTGGCTGATACTTCGCCAATTAAACCCGTCTGGGCCATTGTGTTGAGTACGTCGAGCGGCAACGCAACATTGTGATCTTGTGTGGCCGGACCCACGGGATAACCCCCGTGTCGCACCCGGATGTCGGCTCCCGGCGTATCCACAGGGATAGCCGACAGCGATGGATCAGAGCCAATGAACTCAACGATGCGATTCTCGGCCTCCTGCTGCGTCATATCCTTGACCCCGAACGGCTCGGGGTCATCACCTTGAACAAAGTGGCCACTGGACGTGAACAGTGCCACCCGACTGTCGGCCAAAGGCTTGCTTGGCTTAACGAATGGCACATCGTCGTACTGGAAACGGAACTTACCTAGGTGTCCGACGTAGGCATGCTTTTGCCAGTGGAGAAACTTTTCGGTAAGACCCGTGACATCTCCATCATCGATCGCGGCCACAACTCCTGTGAGCATCTCCGTTAGGAAGTCGCCGACCTCTGCTTCGGTGAGGTCCTTCACAAATTTCAGACTGATGTCGCTACGCGAGCCATAAAAGAAGCTCTTGGCGAACTCATCAAGCGTTTCGGCGTGGTCCTCGGAGTTTGTCATTACCTAAGCATCGCGCAATCAACACTTCTAGGTTCCAACCGCTACCAAAGTATTTACAACGATGGCTCGAAGCCAAGCACGTCTCCATAAAACTTCAATTCGGCTTCCAGCGCCGCAACGATGTTGCCCGCTTGCCGAAATCCATGCTGTTCGCCTTCGAACAGTAAGTATTGCACTTTGATATTTTTGCTTCGCAGTGCGTCGACAATCATCTCGCTCTGATTCGGTGGGACAACCTCATCCTCGTCGCCTTGCAACACAATCATGGGGACATTGAACTTGTCGATGTGATTGATCGGTGACCGTTCGGCGTATACCGCGGCCGCTTCCGGGTACGGGCCCACGAGCCGATCAAGATAGCGAGCCTCAAATTTGTGGGTGTCTTCGGCTAAAGCAGACAGGTCAGCCACGCCATACCGGCTTCCGCCCACGGCAAAAACATCGTCAAAGGCCAGCGCAGCCAAGGTAGTAAATCCGCCGGCAGAGCCCCCACGAATAATAAGACGATCGGAGTCGACATCGCCGCGATCGGCCAGGTATTGGGCTGCAGCGACGGCATCGGCAACATCGGCTACACCCCATTGATCGTCGAGAGAGTGACGATAAGTGCGGCCATAACCTGTCGAACCCCGGTAGTCGACATCCACAACGGCGATACCGCGACTCGTCCAGTAGCGGTGGCCGAGTTGCAACTGGCGCCGGGCGGCGGCGGTCGGGCCGCCGTGGATAAGAACGACAAGCGGCGGTCGCTCACTGCGATGGCCCTGATGGTCCGGGTTGGCGGGCGCATAGAACAATGCATGGGCAACCGGGTCGGTGTTGGGGTTATCCGACGGTGTTCGTTTGGTGGGAAACGTTATTGCTTCGGGGTTGGGAAGGAACGCCTCACTCAGGTTTAGGTCACGGGCCGCGCGGATCACGTGTGGGTGCGGAACGTTCTGGGACAGGTCGACACGGATCACTTCGGTTTCTGATGCCGCAGATCCGGCAAGGCACACCAAGGTGTCGCCATTGCGTCGAACCGAACTCAAAACTGTGTACGGCAAAGCAATCGGGTCACCGTTACCTTCGACACGAAGTACCTGCCCACTCGATGTGGCCTCAACATGTACGCCTTCGCCATAGTGACTCAGCCCAAAGACCCAATGCGGAGTAACAACTTCGAAGTCGCCCCCGACATCGAGTGCGAGCTCTCCCGTAGCGATGTCGACAATAAAGATGTTCCACCACTCGTTGCGGTCGGTCACAACGCGCAGTGACCCGCCGTCAGACCACTGCGGTTCTTGCAGTGCCTCATCGCCATTGCCTACGAGTTGGCGTGAATTACGTGCCGCACCGTCTACCAGATCGGCGATCCATAGCTCGGTGACGTCCCACGGCATGTTGGGGTGCGACCACTGGATCCACGCAACTTGAGTTCCATCCGGTGAGATCCGCGGCGATGCATAGAAGTCGACGCCACTGGCTAATACGTGCACGGTTTCTGACCCGTCCACTGCAACCGCCACAATTTCGTTGCGCACTTCCCCACCCGCTTCGTGGGTCTCGTGCACACATACAAACCATTTACCATCCGGCGTCACTCGGCCATCGGCATAACGCAGCGATGCGCGTACTTCGGGTTCAGGCGTGAGAAACAAAACGCCACCACCGTCGAGGCGCCGCAGTCGTTGGTCGGCATAGTCGACGTAGAAACACACACCGTTTTGCACCCACCAAGCTCCCCCGCCGTATTCATGCACGCGGGTGCGGACGTTGGCCTCCGGTGCGGTCATTTCAGTGGTCTGGCCATCACTCCAACGCATCAACGCTGTTCGACCACCCTCATCAGGGCGCGACTCGCCCCACCAAATGTCGCCACCATCGAGGACGACCTCATTGATCCCCACCGCACCCGCCACCAACGAAGTCGCCGTAATCGGTGATGGCCAACTTCCGAATTTTGTCATGATCAGGCCAGGAAATCGGCGATGCGCTGAACACCTTCAATCATGTCATCATCGCCTAAAGCGAACGAGAAACGGGCATACCCGGGAGCGCCAAAGGCCTCGCCAGGTACAAACGCAACCTTCACTTCGTCGAGGATCAGATCAGCCAATTGCAATGTCGTATCGACCTTCACGCCAGCGATGGTTCGCCCAAGGACACCTTCGAAGGACGGGAACGCATAGAACGCACCTTCGGGGTCGGAACATTCGACACCATCAATTGCGTTAAGCATGGAGTGAATAATTTTGCGCCGACGATCGAATGCTTCGCGCATCTTGTAAACATCATCCAAGGAGCCAGACACCGCAGCAATCGCGGCGCGTTGCGAAACATTGGCCACGTTTGAAGTCTGCTGTGACTGCAACTTGCCGGCCGCTTTAGCAAAGTCAGCCGGGCCAATGAGCCAACCAACCCGCCATCCGGTCATGGCAAATGTCTTGGCGACACCATTGAGGATGATGCATTGGTCGGCAAGTTCGGGAACAAGACTGACAATCGAGTGGTGTTCATTGTCGCCGTAAACCAAATGCTCGTAGATCTCGTCCGCAATCACCCAGATGCCGTGTTCGAGGCACCAGCGGCCGATGGCTTCAATCTCGTCCTTCGGGTAAACCGCTCCGGTGGGATTGGACGGCGATACGAAGACCAGCGCTTTGGTCTTTTCGGTTCGAGCTGCATCTAGCTGTTCGAGCGTCACTCGAAAGCCCGATGCCGCGTCAGTGGAAACGATGACCGGTGTACCACCTGCGAGAGCTACTGGTTCAGGATATGTGGTCCAGAACGGCGCAGGAATGATTACCTCGTCGCCGGGATCGATCATCACCGCGAAGGTGTTGTACACCGCGTGCTTGCCACCGTTGGTGATGATGACCTGGTCTGCGGTGCATGCGTACCCTGAGTCACGCAACGTCTTGTCAGCTACCGCTTGGCGCAACTCTGGTAGACCACCAGCCGGGGAATATTTGTGGTTCTTGGGGTCTTGAGCGGCTTCCACCGCGACCGCGACGATGTGAGCCGGTGTTGGAAAGTCGGGCTCTCCGGCACCAAAGCCGATCACTGGCTCGCCAGCAGCCTTGAGTGCCTTGGCTTTCGCATCGACAGCCAGAGTTGCCGAAGGGGCGATGGCCTGGATGCGTTGGGAGATACGGGTTTTTGGGCTCACGGGAAACTCCGGGGAAGGGTGCGAAGTAAATCTTACCGATACAAGGATTGGGTCCAGCCAAATTTTGCCCCCAATCCTCCCGTCTGGCGGGCGCCGCACGCCACTACGGTGAAAAGGTGACTACTACCTCCTCCATCACCATCCCATCCGACCTCTTGCCCGCCGACGGCCGATTCGGGTCCGGGCCATCCCGGGTACGACCCGAAGCTGTCGCTGCCCTAGCTGCCGAAGCGGACACCTTCCTCGGAACTAGCCACCGCAAACCTCGAGTCAAAGACATTGTTGGCCGGATGCGTTCTGGCTTACACGCCATGTTCGGGCTTCCTGACGACTGGGAGATTCTGGTCGGCAATGGAGGAGCAACCACCTTCTGGGATTACGCCACATTTGGCCTCATCGAGGACCGCAGCCAGCACCTCGTGTTTGGCGAGTTTTCCAGCAAATTTGCCAAGGCCGTACAAAGCGCTCCGCATCTCAGCGGTGCCGACATCATTAGCTCCGACTTTGGATCTGTCCCTGTCTCCGTAGCCGATGCCGCCGTTGATGTCTATGCGCTCACACACAACGAGACCAGCACCGGTGTGATGGCCCCCATCGTTCGCCCTGATGCCGACGGCCTGGTAGTAGTGGATGCCACATCGGGTGCCGGTGGCCTCGAATGGGACACCAACCAAGCCGACGTCTACTACTTCTCACCTCAGAAATGTCTGGCGGCCGAGGGTGGAATTTGGATTGCGGCCTGCTCCCCCGCCGCCCTCGATCGAATCCGCTCATTGGCGGCCTCTGATCGATGGTGTCCCGCATCGCTCGACCTTGCGGTAGCACTCGACAACTCGGTACTGAATCAGACCTACAACACGCCAGCGCTGTCCACTATCTACCTAACCATGCACATGACCGAGTGGATCAACGACAACGGCGGCCTGGCTTGGTCGGCCGCCCGGTGCGCCCAATCGGCCAGCAACTTGTACGGCTGGACCGAACGCGTTAGTTATGCAACACCGTTCGTCACAGACCCGACGCTGCGCAGCAATACGGTCGGCACGATCGACTTCGATGATTCCGTTTCGGCCGATGAGATCGCGGCGGTACTGCGACAAAACGGCATCGTCGACACCGAGGGTTACCGCAAACTGGGTCGCAACCAGCTTCGCATTGCCATGTTTCCGGCGATAGACCCCCACGAAATTGTCGCACTCACACAGTGCATCGACCACGTTGTCGAAGCGCTCACTGCCTAGCCCAATCACCGTGGCGGATTACACCGGAGGTCACCTGCTCGTCGCCACGCCGGTACTGCACGATCCAAATTTCGATCGCACCGTCATCTTTATGTTGGAGCACACCAACGACGGAGCACTAGGTGTTGTCCTCAGTCGACCGGGCCACCGCACGGTGGGCGATGCGGCGTCCCCTTTGGCCTGGTTGACGGGCGAAGACGCGATTATCTTCCATGGTGGCCCCGTGTCTCCGGAGGTTGCCATTGCTGTCGGACAATGTGCACCAGGGTCTGAGGGTCACGAAAGTTTCTCCGAAATCATGCACCGGGTTGGGACCATCGACATTGCACCCACCGATCGCGATTCCTTAGCAATCGAACGGTGCCGGCTGTTCTCGGGCTACTCCGGTTGGGCTCCCGGGCAACTCGAGCAAGAGTTGCGTGAAAAAGCCTGGTTCATCGTCGAACTCCACCCCAACGATGTGTTCACGAAGACCCCAGAACACCTCTGGGAAGATGTCCTCAAGCGGCAACCTGGCGATTTGGCGTGGTACGCCAACTACCCCACGGTTCCGAATCTCAACTAGCGACGACCGCTACGACGCTTCTTACGGTCGAACTCTTCGCGCTGATCATCAAGCTCGGATTGTTCATCGATCAGGGCGAAGTATCGGTCGACGCGCTCGCCACTAATCTCGCCGTCAGCAATGGCCGTGCGAATTGCGCAACCGGGTTCGTGGCGGTGGGTGCAGTCGTTGAATCGACAGCCGTCACCAAGCGCCAAGATGTCGGCAAAAACAGCTTCGACCCCGGCCGTGGCGTCGACCAACCCAATCGAGCGCACACCAGGCGTATCGATGAGCACACCGCCCCCGGGCAGAAGGAACAGATCGCGACTTGTTGTGGTGTGTCGCCCGCGGGCATCACCTTCGCGTACTGCTCCGGTGGGTTGCACATAGTCGCCAAGGAGGGCGTTGGTGAGTGTCGACTTGCCGCAGCCCGAAAGACCGAGCAAGACAATGGTCTTGTTGCCAATCAGCGTCCGCAACTCTTCGATGCCACCGCCTTCGAGGGCTTTCGTGCGAAGTATGGGAACGGAGTCGGTGTCAACAAAGGTCTCTACGAGCGTCATCGCTTCGGTGCCATCTACCAGATCGTCTTTGGTGAGCAGCACTATGGGCTTTGCACCACTGTCATAGGCCAGGGCCATGAATCGTTCGATGCGTGCAGGGCGGATGTCATGATCTAGTCCGTGGACGACAGCGACAAGATCCACGTTGGCAACAAGTACCTGTTGGACCACACCTTCGGCCGGATCACGGCGCGTAATCGCGGTTCGGCGCGGCATTACCTGGCCTACGACCGGCCCCAGATTGGCGTCTTCTCGGATAATTATCCAGTCGCCCGTTGCGGGCGCGGTATCGGCTTGGGCCCGCTGCGAATCCGATAGAACCCGCAAGAATCCAGCGTCCGTCGCGACGTCGACCTCGCCCCGATCGACGCGAGTTACCCGTCCGACTTTCTGATCGACTGCGTCTAGGTCGGACAGCGTGGCCTCCCACTGGGTGTCCCACCCATATTGGACAAGCGCTTCAGACAACTCAGCCATCGACAAATACCAATAGAAAAGAAAGAACTGGGAACTTAATCAGTCGCTGCGTTGTAGACATGGCACTACCAGCGTGCCTTACTTTGAAGGCTCAGCGAGGAGATTTCCCATGACAATTGAATCCGATGGCAAACGAGACACATTCCCAGCTGACGAATCCACGACCACACCGTGGTACCTGGCTGCACTGGCGGGAGCACTTGCGGCGGGCCTAGCTCTTGGCGTTGCCGAACTCTTGTCCGGTATATCTAAGCGTGTACCTTCCCTCGTCGACTCGATCGCCGACTGGACTATCGATAACGGATTCGAGGCGTTGGACAACTGGAGCCGATCAACCTTTGGGACCAGCCAGAAGACCGTTCTGGTCACGGGCATCACCATCACCGCGATTGTGTTCGGCGCTATCGCCGGCGTGATGTCGCGAAATGATCACAAGGTCGGCATCTACATCTTCGGCGCTTTTGCTGTCGTTGGCGGGTTAGCTACCTGGTCTTATGATCTGGCGAACACCAAATGGGGCTGGTTCGCCGCCGCAGTTACTGGTCTTGTCGGTGCCGGCTCGTTGCCGATATTGCTTTATGCGGCCGCACACCGCTCCCCTGCACCCGTCGGCCGGCTTGGTGGAGTTTCGCTTTTCGAACGCCGTCGATTTCTTACCATGGGTGGCGGGGCCGCCGTAGCGGGCTGGGCCGCATCGGCGGTTGGCAAATCTCTTACCAATGGCCGCAATGTCGCCGCTGGCCAGGCGACCGTCGCCGAAGCATTAGACACAATACCTACAACAGCACCCGTAGCTACCGAAGTACCGGTTGTCGCGCCAGCAGCAGCAACCGTCCCAAATTTGGATTATGTCGACGGGCTGTCAAGCCTCGTTACTCCCGCTGACGAGTTCTACCTCATCGATACCGCCGTCACCTACCCACTCATTGATGTCAACACCTGGACCTTGAAAATCACCGGCTTGGTCGATCAAGAAATCGAGATCGACTTCGCCGATCTGCTGGCCATGGACACCGTCGAAAAATCCGTCACCTTGTCCTGCGTATCCAATGAGGTTGGCGGCAACCTCGTGGGCAACGCCATCTGGCGTGGCGTACCGCTTCAGGACGTTCTCAATCTGGCCGGAGTGAAAGCCGAGGCTACGCAAATTGTGCCCCGCTCAGTTGATGGCTGGGATTGTGGCTTCCCCACCGAAGCGGCTTACGACGGTCGCACCGCGCTGGTTGCCTTCGCCATGAACGACGAACCGCTTCTCGTCCAGCACGGATTCCCCGTCCGCCTCGTCGTATCCGGTTTGTACGGCTACGTGTCGGCCACCAAGTGGCTCGACGAAATCGAGCTCACTACCTGGGAAGATTTCGACGGATTCTGGATCCCCCGAGGCTGGGCTAAGGACGGCCCCATCAAGACTCAGTCCAAGATTGAGGTTCCCAAAACCCGCTCCCCAATTGCCGCCGGGCTCACGCCAGTAGCGGGCGTGGCATGGGCACCCAATAAGTCGATCACCGCCGTCGAAGTCCGTATTGACGGTGGTGACTGGATGCCGAGCACACTCAGCGAAGAGGTCTCCGGCGATTCGTGGCGTCAGTGGATGGTCGAATGGGAAGCAACACCTGGCCAACATGTCATTGAATGCCGTGCCACCGATGGCACCGGCTACACCCAGACCCCAGAGTTGGCCGACCCTCGACCCGATGGTGCTAGTGGTTGGCACACCATCGGCGTCACCGTTACGGCCTAAACCAGCCGCTCGGTGTTACACGCAATCGCCGACAAATTTAGCTTGATGACTTTGCCCCTGGTCGTCAACGAGCTCTACCTCTGCGGTCCACGCATGATTTCTCGGCGCGGTAATCGTTAAAATGTCGTCGCCGCCACCGCTGTTTACGTAGGCAAGACCACCCCTCGTATTCCGGGCATCGGCGAAGAAGACCGCGAAGTCAGGTTGACCCGAATCGTAACTGACCTCAATAATGATGCCGTTGTCGCTCACTCCGCGGTAACGCATGGTCCACGATTCAAGGGTGCTGAGATCACAGCCCGCCAGCACTTCGAACACGATCGCCCCATCAATGGTGACTTTGAGGTCCCCGACACTGCCAAAATCGTCGATAGTGGGTGGCGGCGGTGCTTCGGACTCGATGGCCACACCTGTGGGAGCAGGCGTAGGCCCAGTTTCGATTGGCGCGGTCTCGTTACCTCTAGCCGGATTATCGGGCAGGGTTGCCTCTGCGCTAACTGATCCGGTCAGAGCATCATCGCCGAACGAGGGGCGCTCTGATCCGGCACAACCCGCAAACACCACTCCCCCCAATACGACCGCAGCGACAAGCCGCCAGGAGTTCCCACAAAGTTGCACGGGTTCACCGTAGCCGTGATGAGTAGTCAGTTTGGCCTATTGCTAGTAGGTAGAAATGTCTCAAATGGTCCGGGCTACCTATTCCGCTGTAGTGTCCGGACGTGTCCGAATGTGTCCGATAAATCCGTGCAGACTGCGCACCGTGGCAACACAACTTTTATGGACCATGTTGGCCCCAGAGGAAACTCATGAACAATGACACTCACTATCGAACAACTATGGACTCGCCGGTCGGTGAACTCACCATCGTGGCCACCACTATCGGTCTTCGAGCCGTGCTGTGGCCTTTAGCAGCCGAGGCAACCCGAGTATTACTACCCAAAACTGTTGAGCAGTCCAACGACATTACCGAGGCAGCTAAGCAGCAACTCAACGAATACTTCGCGGGGAACCGCACCGTCTTCGACGTGCCGTTCGACCTCCGGGGCACCGAGTTCCAAAATGCCAACTGGCAAGCGCTCAATGAGATCCCCTTCGGCCAGACCTCCACCTACGGGACACAAGCCAAGCGCCTCGGTCGACCCAAGGCAGCGCGCGCCATCGGAGCAGCCACCGGCAAGAATCCAATTTCGATCATTATCCCCTGCCACCGGATAATCGGTCGAGACGGTTCGCTTACTGGTTTCGCTGGCGGTCTCGATGCCAAACGGTGGCTTTTAACCCACGAGGGCGTCCTTCTTGGCTAACGACCCGACCCCGCGGTCAGATTGGGTGTTCCACCGGCACGATTTAGCTAGCTACTCGTTTCGCAATGGGTGTTCGGTGCGGTAACAATGGTGGTATGTCGATTTTTAAGACGCTCCGTTCGGTCATGCGATTTAAACCCATCGAACTTGATGGCAATAAACGGCGCCTTACCAAGGTGGCTAATGTCGAAGACTTCCGGGTAATCGCCAAGAAACGCCTACCCCGAGCGGTGTTCGACTACATCGACGGCGCGGCTGAGGACGAACGCACCATGGGGCGAAACGCCTCCAAGTTCAGCGAAATCGAGTTCGTACCGAAGGTCCTGGTTGCGGCCGAACACATCAACACCGAAACCACGTTATTAGGCAAGAAGATTCCCTCTCCATTGGTTCTGGCTCCAACTGGTTTCACGCGAATTTGCCACTCCGAGGGCGAACTGTCCGTGGCCCGCGCCGCGGCACGTCGTGGCATTCCGTACGGCCTGTCGACGATGTCGACTCGATCGATCGAAGAAGTCGGCAGTGTGAGCAACGGTCCCAAGTGGTTTCAGGTTTACGTCTGGCGCGACCGCGATCTGGTTGCACAAATGCTCAACCGTGCCAAAGTTCAAGGGTTTGAGACAATCATGATCACGGTCGACACCGCGGTCCTCGGAATGCGCGAACGCGATGTTCGCAACGGAATGACCATGCCGCCCAGACTTGGTCTAGGCACCATTATCGATGGCATCAAGCACCCGAGCTGGACCCGTGACTTCATCACCCACGATCCCATCACCTTCGCCAACATCGCCGGTTACAGCGGTATCGCCAGCGACGATGCGGTCACACTAGGCGAATTCAACCAGGCACAGTTTGACTTGAATGTTAAATGGAGCGACATCGAATGGTTCCGCGAAAACTGGGACGGGCCCATCGTATTGAAAGGTATTCAATGTGTCGATGACGCCAAGCAGGCCGTCAACGACCATGGCATCGAAGGCCTGATGTTGTCCAACCACGGCGGACGCCAACTCGAAGGCGCCCCCGCAGTAATCGAAACCGTCGAACCCATTGCCAACGCTGTCGGCCATCAAAGCGACATCATCTGTGATGGTGGAATACGCCGCGGCAGCGACATTGTTAAGGCGATAGCTATGGGCGCCAAAGCGTGCTCGATCGGTAGGCCCTATCTGTACGCGCTCGGAGCGGGTCGCGAACCTGGCGTCGACCACATGCTCGACCTGTTCGAGGGTGGCCTCAAGAGAACGATGGCGCTCGCTGGTTGCCAAGACATCAGCGATATCACCCGCGACCGCGTTCGCTGGCAATCAGAACCAATTCGCTAGCCCACAAACTGGTTAGCTCGACGCCCTGTCGTTGCGACATCAGCAACAAACGTCTTACCTGCGTGAGGGAGGTGCTCGCCTTCTGACGCGGGTTTGCTGGCAGACGTAATGACCAACTGGTCAAGGTCGGAGCCGGCAAAAGCACAAGCCGTAACGTTTGCGGCCGGGACCTCAACAAAGGCGTCGATTGCCCCATCAGGACGCATGCGGATTACTCCGTAGCCGCCCCACAACGCAATCCACAGGAACCCGTCGGCATCAAGCGTCATACCATCGGGCGCTCCAAAACGTTTCGGGATCATGTGGGTTCGCGCTGGCTCTCCAAGTGGCTCGCCATCGGCGTAGGCATACCCCCAAACACTGTGGGTGAGCGTGTCGATGTACCACATAAAGTCTTGGTCATCGGTCCAGTCCATGCCGTTTGAGATCAACGTTGGAGCAATAAGAACCTCGCCATTGCCTGGGCCACCAAAACGCATGAGACTGCCACTATCGGCATCGGGTGGGTCGGCCATGGTTCCCTGAACGAGTTTGCCGAACGGGTCAACCTTGCCGTCGTTACACCGCACCTGATCGTGCTTGCGGTCAAGGGAATACAACAGTTCCAGCGCTCCGGCGACCGACAGCCGGTACACACCATCTTCTAATCCGACGATGAGGTGACCGTGGAGATCCAGCGCAACGGTGCCAATTTGTGAGGGCATCTGCACCAGGTCGTGGGTGCCCGCCACCATCGAGTGCAGGTGGCAACCCTTAATATCGATCCAGTACATCGTTGCCGTGCGGTAATCCCAGAGCGGACCCTCACCAAGTTCGGATACATGATCGCAGTGGATGTCAACCGACAAGATTCGAACCATGGCCGAAACTCTACATGGGCCCGCCTTCGCCTTGTAAGTCGAACCGCAGCCGAGCCCATGGCTCCAGGTGACACGACCCACAAAACACATGTTTTGTGGAGGTGATGGGACTCGAACCCACGGCCTCCTCGATGCGACCGAGGCGCTCTAGCCAAACTGAGCTACACCCCCATTTGGGGAAGGTCATCGTAACCGTGCCACACCAAGATGCGACCGGCCAGCAACCAGGTCTATAGGGCTTTACGATCCAAAAGGCCGGCGTGAGATACAACAGCAGCAGTACTGCGTTGTGGTCGAATTGGGCGCACTTTTTCATTGCGTTCGTTGGCAAGTTGTTGTCGTTGCGCAACAGCCATAACGAATCCAAGCAGCGCCATATCGGACAGCACATGAACGACGACAAACAGTCCGCCGACCGTTACTGCTAGCAGTAAGGTAGCGACCGAAAACGATGCCATGGCAACGACAACGTGGCGACGGCGACGGTGTGCTTCATCGGTGGACGAGGGTGATGTTGTGGCGCGTGGTGCGGTCGGTGGGCCAGCATTAGCTACCAACGAATGGCCGGCCGCTTTGATCGGCCCTTCACCTAAACCGCGAAGCGCCGTCACCGAAGCGGACTTGCCAAAACGTTCCGGGTCGAGTTTTCCGAGCGCCGTCGCAAAATCCACGGTGGAGTTGGTAGATCGAGAGGACCGGAGGTTTCCCCGTCCACGGACAAGCGGTGGAACAAGGATGGCGATCCAAGCGATTAGTAGGACAAGAAGAATCACAGTGGTAAACAAAGTGGCTATAAACCTTGTGAGAAGAGTGGCATCACCACGGTCGATTGTGGTGGATGCTCGGGAACGGATGGAAAGTGGATCCGGAAAGATTACCACCAAATTACAATTGTTACAGTTCTACTACGAGAACCGCCCAAGCACCAACGTGAAGTGACCAGCGTCACAGCATCAGCCACCGAGGACTACTCGTCGAAAGATGGCGTCGTATTTGACCCGACGCTTTCTGCACGGTGAAAGTCGCCGCTCCGTCCGCCCGTCTTATGCCACAACGCGATGTCGGTAACCACGATGCCTTTGTCGATTGCTTTGCACATGTCGTAAATCGTTAGGGCCGCTACGGAGCACGCGGTGAGAGCTTCCATCTCCACCCCAGTGCGATCGACAATTTCAACAGTGGCTTCAACAGAAATACTGTCGACGTCCACTGCGAACCCGATGCTGACTCTGCTGAGCATAAGAGGGTGACATAGCGGAATAAGATCGGAAGTTTTCTTGGCGGCTTGAATCCCTGCAATGCGAGCTACGCCCAGAACGTCGCCCTTTTTTATGTCGCCGCCGGTGACAGCCGAAACGGTCTCGGGCAACATTTGCACGGTGGCTCGGGCCGTCGCCACACGATGGGTTTGCGCTTTCGGCGTGACGTCCACCATGTGGGCCCGCCCGCTGGAGTCCAGATGGGTGAGGCCGTCAGGATGTTCTGCGTCGGACATGTCAACCGCCCAGCTGTGACATCGACTTGTTGGGCCGAATGAAATGAACCCGGTTGATCTGATGCCCGGACCACTTCTCGGCCACAGACCCGCTCATGGCTGCGGCCAGGTCATCGTCGGTTCCGCCCTCGCGAATGATGGTCCGCAAATCGATGTCGTCCGGAGCAAACAGACAGTTTCGAAAACCACCCTCGGCTCCGAGGCGTATGCGATCACAACTGTCACAAAACGACTCGGTGACGCTCGCAATGACGCCAATGCGTCCTCGGCCATCGTCGTAGGTGTAATCTGATGCCGGGGCCGAGGTGCGTTGCACCGGCGTGAGCGGATAGACGGCATTGATTCGCTCGACGATTTCGGCCTTGGACATCACGGTTTCGTTGGTCCAAGCATTGTCAGCATCCAACGGCATAAATTCGATGAAACGCATTACGACACCAAGCTCGCGGGCCCATGTAGCGAAGTCGACGATCTCGTCGTCGTTAGTCCCTCTCATGACGACGCAGTTGATCTTTACCGGATCAAATCCGGCCTCAAGCGCGGCGTCAATACCATCGAGCACCGTGGCCAGTTCATCGCGGCGCGTCATGGCGAAGAATCGTTCGGCCTTGAGGCTGTCGAGCGAGACATTGAGACGCTTGAGGCCAGCTTGCTTCAGCTCGGGTGCCAGAAGGCGCAATGTGGTGGCGTTGGTGGTCATCGCCAGGTCGGTACCTAGGGCAGCCAGTTTCTCGACCAGCAGTGTCATACGGGCCCGTATTGTTGGTTCGCCACCGGTAAGGCGGATGCTGTCAACGCCGAAACGTTGCACCAGAACGCTGGCAATGCGTTCGATCTCTTCAAAGCTAAGCAGATCGTTACGGGGCAACCAGTTCATACCTTCTTCAGGCATGCAATAGGTACAGCGGAAATTGCATCGGTCGGTAACCGAAATGCGTAGGTCGCGGTGCACACGCCCGAAGGTGTCGACTAGTTGCTCCATGTGTGCCCATATCGTACCGGCTCGTCGCCGGGACTTTCGACCCTTATTCGGTGGCTACTATCACTACCGTGCATGTCCCGTTTGTGACCTCTTCAATGCAACGCCTTATCAACGATGGCGTTATCGCATCCGGCGACTCGTTCGTCGCGGTCGCCGCGGGCGCAAATGAGGCTTCCTTATTTTCGAGTTTGGGGATCACCGACGCCACCATCACCAATCTGGCCGACAACGGCGCCGCTGGCGTTGCACCATTCGCGTGGAGCCACGAAGCTGCTCAGGACTTGTCTTTCGCCGACGGTTCGTTCGATTGGGGCTTCGTTGTGGATGGCCTCCACCATTGCCCATCGCCTCACGCCGGGCTGCTGGAGCTGTACCGAGTTGCTCGTAAAGGCGTCATCGTGTTCGAGGCAAGCGACAGCGCCTTGATGCGATTCGCCCGACGCACCGGCATGACCGGCGACTATGAGATCGAGGCCGTGGTGGCCAACAACGGCAACGGCGGTGGAGTCAACAACACTCCTGTTCCCAACTTCGTGTACCGCTGGACTGAAGCCGAGTTTGAGAAGACGATTCGTTCCAACGATCCAACCGGCGAACCCACCTTTCGTTACTTCCGAGCATTACATCTTCCGTGGGAAGCCGCTCAGATGCGCCAACGTGGAGCCAAGCGCCGCGTACTTCAAATTGCCGGTCCCGTGTTGAAGGCGGCGACCAAGGTGACCAAAAAGCAACGCAACTCAATTGGCATGATTGCACTAAAGCCCTCCGTACTGCGCCCGTGGCTACACCAAACGAGTGAAGGCGTCACCTTCAATCCTGACTACCAAATTGAACATTTCAAATGAGCAACCCCATCCGGTACCCGTACGCATCAGGCGAACATTGCTTCGGCGATCTGTATCTCCCTAGCCAGCTAGAGCCAGCCCCCGTGGTCGTCCTCATTCACGGGGGGTTCTGGCGAGCAACGTACGGCTTGGAGCTGATGGTTCCGCTCGCGGAGAACCTCGTCGCCGATGGTTACGCCGTATGGAGTATCGAGTACTCGCGAGTCACCCATGATGGTGGCGGCTTTCCCGGAACATTGATAGACGTCGCGGCGGCTATCGACCACGTTGCGAAACTGGCCGAATTACACCCGGTCGACCGCGACCGCGTCGCTGTAGTTGGCCACTCCGCTGGCGGGCATCTCGCCGCATGGGTAGGCGGACGCGAACATCTCAACGACGGTGACCCTGGAGCTCATCCATCCATCATCCCCAATCTCGTTGTGCCCCAAGCTGGCGTCATCAACCTTCCTGCCGCGGCAACCGACTTCATGGGCAACGGTGCGGTCATCGACTTCCTAGGTGGCGAACAGGTGGGGCTCGAAGATGCTTATCGAGTCGCCACTCCACAGGTCGGAACACCCCACGTGGCAATAGTGCACGGCACCAACGACGAGGTCGTTCCGCGGCACTACGGCACCTATGCGTCTGCTCCGTTAGCTTCCACCTCGATTAAGTGGACGATCATCGAAGGAGCCGACCACATGGACATGATCGACCCAACCCACGCCGCTTGGGCTTCCGTGCGTTCGGCAATCGCCGATCATCTAAACGCCACCTGATTCGATCACCCGCACCACGACCTCCGATATGGGACGGTACATTTTGCGGATGGATATTCATACCAAGCCCGTTGTTTCCGTCCCCGAAGGCGCACCGCCTGCCGATCTCGTCTGCGAAGACCTCGCCGTCGGTGAAGGCACCGAAGCCAGTGCTGGCGTTCAGGTGACCGTTGACTACGTTGGCGTTTCTTGGTCCACTGGTCAGGAATTCGACGCATCGTGGAACCGCGGTCAGACCTTTACGTTCAACCTCGGTGGCCGCCAGGTCATCGCTGGATGGGACGAGGGTGTTGCTGGCATGAAGGTCGGCGGCCGACGCCAACTCACCATCCCACCCGACATGGGTTATGGCGCAGCCGGAGCCGGTGGCGCTATCGGACCCAACGAGACACTGATTTTCGTCGTCGACCTGCGCAGCATCGGCTAATTCGAGTTCATGCTCGTCGTCACCATGCCCGCCTACAACGAGGCGGCTGGCATTCTCGCCTTTCTGCATCGCATCGACGGTGCGTTTGGTGATGACGACATGAAGATCGTCGTTGTCGACGACTGTTCCACCGACGACACATTGGCTATTCTGCACGCCTCAGCCGATGCGTTTTCTGCCGAGCTTGTGATCGCACAAAACCAACACAACCGCGGTCACGGACCCACTGCGCACCACGCCTACCGCCGGGCACTGGCCGAAGGCGCTGATGTCGTACTGCACGTCGATGGCGACGGCCAGTTCGCCGCCGCCGACATGGTTCGGGTAGCTGCTGGTGTGGGTGCTTCGCCGGTCGTGCACGGCATCCGTTCTAACCGCGTCGATCCTTGGTTCCGAAAGGCACTCACTGGGCTCGTGCGAGTGTGGGTTCGCATCATGTATGGCGTGAAGGCAACCGATGCCAACACACCACTGCGGGCATTCGATGCCAGTACCTTGCGGACTTTCTTAGATGTTGTGCCCAAGAACGCGCTCGTGCCAAATATCTACCTCACGGTGCTCGCCTCGAAGGCCGACCATGGGGTCGCCACGGTTTCGGTAGCCCACCTCGACCGAGAGGATGGCGAGCAAGGAACGATGTGGGGCAATCAGCGTGCGCCGATTCTCATCCCCAAACGGCTGCTTAAATTTGTGGCGCAGGCCGGACGCGAATCCATCGCCATGCGCCGCAAACTAAAAACCGCCTAGCGCTTTAGCTAATGAATGTAGCGAAGTCCTCGACTGCTATTCGTTGGCTCTGAAGCTCGTTTACCTTGGCCGTGTTGTCGGCATAGCCCAGAGCCATGCCGGTGAATAACATGAGCTCTTCGGGAGCACCGACAAAATCCTGGACGGTCTGATGGTGGATCCCCCAGTACTCCTGGGCACAGGTAGCGAGTCCGGCCTCCTCGGCGAGCAACATGAAAGTTTGTAAGAACATGCCGAGATCAGACCACTGGGGTTCACCCATGCGTCGATCAATGAAGCAAAAGACGCCGACGGGAGCACCAAAGAAGGTGTTGTTCTTTGCGAACTGGGTGAAGCGCCCTTCCTTATCTTCGCGAGCGATTCCCAGGAGGTCGTACATTGCTTCGCCAAGGGTGAAGCGACTCGTCCGATGCGGTTCCCATAGCTTGGGCGGGTAGAGCACGTACTCGCTATCTTCGATGCCGTTAGCAATGGCCAGTTCGGTGAGCTGTTCGGTCGCGGCGCCGTTGACGACGTACACCTTCCAGGGCTGGACGTTGCCGCCTGATGGGGAGCGCGATGCCTTACTCAATAGTTGACGAACGGTTTCGTCGGTAACTGGTTGGGACGTAAAGGCCCGCACTGATGCTCGCTGTGCAACGGCGGCACTGACGCTCATATCGCCCACTAGGAGATCAACGCCCGACCAATAGCTGACGTTTGGATTTCGTCCGTGCCGGCGTAAATCTGCAGCACCTTGGCATCGCGAGCCAACTGCTCTACGTGAAATTCGGCCATGTAGCCGTTGCCACCGTGAAGCTGCACTGCCTCGAGGGCGACAGCCGTGGCCTGCTGGGCTGAATATAGCTTCATGGCGCACGCTTCGGCGAAGGTCATGGTGGTGTCGTTCATCGTCATCTCAATGGTGCGGAACACCATGTTTTGCACGTTGAAACGGGCGACCTCCATCATGGCCAACTTGGCTTGAATGAGCTGGAAGTCGCCGATGCGTTGACCGAATTGTTCGCGGTCCTTGGCGTATTGGACCGATGTTTCTAGGCACTGTTCGATGATGCCAAGCGCCATCGCGGCAACGCCGGAGCGTTCGGCCTGGAAAGTGCTCTTGGCCCCCTCGCGTCCACCCTTGGGAAGGTCTTCGGTTCCGCCAATAAGGCGGTCGATGCCAACCCGAACGTCGGTGAGGAATAGTTCGCCTGTGGGCGACGAGTGCATGCCCATCTTGCGCATGGGCTTGGACTGTTCGAGACCTTCCATGCCCTTGTCGAGGATGAAGCTGAGAACCTTGCGTTCGGCGGGCGGGTTGCCCTCGTCAAGCTTGCAAATAAAGACGATGGTGTCGGCGTAGGGACCGTTGGTGATGAACGTCTTGTTGCCGTTGAGGATGTACTCGTCGCCGTCTTTGCGAGCGGTAGCCAACATCGAACCAAAGGCATCGGAGCCCGAGTTGGGCTCGGTGATGGCCCACGCACCGATCTTGTCGAGGGTGAGCAGATCGAGCGCCCAACGTTCCTTTTGTTCAATGGTTCCCTTGTTCATGATCGAGGCCGGGGTCAGCCCGACCGTGATACCGAGAGCGGTGACCATGCCCGGGCTCTGGCGACACAATTCGATCGTGGGAATCAGCGTGAAGCCGGGGTCGACGGCACGCTTAGGTGGTCGGTCGCTGGCTTGCTTTTCGCCCGCTTCGACGGCCTTTTCGAATTCCATCCGCTTGGCAAAGCTTTCGCGGTTCATTTCGTCCATGCCGAACGTTTTGTAGAGTTTGCGGAGGATCTCGTACGGAGGCATATCGCCATGCTCGAGTTCCTCGCGGTTCGGAATGACCTCTTTTGCGATGAAGTCACGCATTGCTTCGCGCAACATGTTGTGTTCGTCAGACCATTCGTACATCAGTGCCTCATTAGGGTCGTTCTCCGGGGTGCCGGACGATGTTACCCGAGAGTAGCTTCACCCCTCACATCAACGCGTGCAACCCCACCCCGCACCACCCCAATCCGAACTGGTAGGCCTATACGACACCAGGGGTACCATCCGCGCCTACCAGTTCGGATCGACTTGCGAACTGGTAGGCCTAGGCAACACCTCTGGTGTTGCCTAGGCCTACCAGTTCGGGTTAGCAAGTGCGCTGGGCTAGTTGATCTACAGGGCGAAAGAATCCGGATCAATGGCAATAAACAGGGAATCTGCTGTGATAAACACACCCTCTTCGCTTGTTCCAACGCAATCGATGGTGAGTTTGCGCCCGCTGCGCTCTCGTAACGAGGCCCGAAACTCAATCGGCACCCCAATCGGTGCCGGAGCCCGGTAAGTAACGTTGAGCTTGCCGGTGAAGGCCATGACCTCGAGCGTGGGCAACAAGGCACCCATTGTCTCGTCGATACAGGACGCCAACATGCCACCGTGACTACGACCTGGCGCTCCTTCGAAGGCCGGCCCTAGCGTCACCTCACCCACCACGTCATCGCCATCACGGTGGTACTTGAGGCCAATCGACATCGGGTTTGTGCTACCGGAAACCGGTGAGTCTTGAAACAAATCCACACCATCACCGGACACCGCACCAGCAAATGGTTCTTCACCTCCGGGGCGAGCAAACGCACTTTGTCCTGTGGCCGCATCCATTCGGTCGCGGAGCGGCGTTGCTTCGAGTCGTTCTGCCAGTCGGTTGGCTTCGGTGGCGACGACTTCGAGAACCGCACGGTCGATGCTGTGACTGACCATCGCATGCGATAACCGCCGCATGGCAGTGGCCGCGTCGACCCGAGCCTCGAAGCTGCCTTGAAGATCGGTCTCTGGAACGTTGCCATCTTTGGTGCTCACCGCGAGAGCGCTACTCGCCCGACCACAGCGGCTCGTTTACTTCGAAACCAATCTCGTTATCCCACTGATTGCGGTAGGCCACGTTCTGTACTGGTTGACGCTTGGCCACACCCCAACGGCCTGTGGGATACCCCATGGGCACACAACAGGTCATCTTCCACCCCTTGTCGGCGGGCACACCCAAAATGTTGGGGACTTCATCACCCTTCAAACCGAGAATGGTGGTCAGCGACGAACCCACGCCTTGGGCACGGGCCGCTAACTGGGCACTCCACACCGCTGGGTAGATCGAACCACCCGATGTATCACCGCGGTCGAACGCAAACATCAGCAGTGGGTAGTTCTCAAAGTTCGCGCCGGCGTAGTTGACCGACTTTTGCATAATGAGCATCTGCTTGGCGGCCGGAGATTCTGGATTGGCCATAACTTTGTCGAGATTGTCCTTGTAGACGGTGTTCCACAAGATGTCGACGCACTCGCGGTACAGCGGACCGAGTTGATTGCGAATTTCTGGGTCATCCACCAGCATGAATCGCCAGTTCTGCGCGTTACCACCCGTTGGGGCCCGGACAGCCGCGTCGAGGATCTGCGCCTGCACGTCGTGTGGGACTGGGTCGGGCTTCACCCGTCGCATGGCTCGGGTTGTATACAGCGCTTCAAAGATGTCCATCGCATGAGAGTAACGTGGCCGCCATGATCGGACGAATCTCATGACGACCGTGCAGTTGCACCACACGGACAATGTCGACATTCAAGTTGGCGATGACGGCACCGTCCCCAATGGCCATAAGCAAGCACGGGGTGCCATCGCCGCCGGCGAAGAAATCCGCAAGGGCGGCGTGACCATTGGCAAGGCCTCATCACCGATTGCCAGCGGCGACCATGTTCATGAACACAACGTCGACGTGTGGCGGGCGACTAACACGGCTTCAGCAGCCGCAACCGACTTACGAGCGCCAGACCCGGTTGAGCCTCGCACATTTGACGGCTACCACCGCGCCGATGGTCGCGTAGGCATTCGCAACCATATTCTCATCCTTACCACCGTAAATTGTTCGCCTTCGCTCAAGCTGGCAACCAACTCCGAAATGGCCCGACAGATTCGACCAGACTGCGATAGTGGGTTGGCTTCGCTTGCCAAATGCGACAGAGTGCTTGTCGATGACTTCACCCGCTGACACCAGCAACAAGATGTTCGCCGCGAGCGCAGCCGCCAACGATGGTGAGTTCACCCCCGGCGACTGGGCGCTTTTTGGCGCTATTGCATGCATCTGGGGATCGTCATTCTTCTTCATTAAAATTGGCCTCGAAACGATGCCCCCCGGGTTCATCACCTTCGCCCGGGTGGGTTTGGGCGCCCTGGCTGTATCGGTCATGCCTCGAAAGCGCATCGCCGTTGACCCCGACGACCGTGGCCGAATTTTCATACTGGCATTGGTGTGGGTAGCGATCCCGTTCACCATGTTTCCCATTGCCGAGCAGCACATCAACGGTTCGGTTACCGGACTCCTCAACGGTTCAACTCCTATCTTCGCCGCCTTCGTGGCGACCGTCTTTGTGAAGCAAGCTCCCAAGGGTCTCTTGGCGGTGGGCATCGGTCTTGGGTTTGTGGGAATCGTGATGATCTCGGTTCCATCGTTAACCGAAGGGTCCAACGAGGCTCTAGGCGTGGCGCTGGTATTAGGGGCCTCAGTTTCCTACGGCGTCGCTCTCAACATTGCTCCACCGCTCCAGAAAAAGTACGGCCCGGTCAATCTCATGGCCAAGTTGTTGGTCGTGGCCGCCGTGCTCACCGCGCCGTACGGCCTATGGGAGGTTGACGAAGTCAGCTATGAACTCAAGCCAACGTTGTCTGTCATCTTCATCGGGGTCGTCGGAACCGGTATTGCGTTTGCCATCATGGCCACCTTGGTTGGTCGAGTTGGCGGTACCCGCGCCTCATTCATTACCTACCTGATTCCGGTGGTAGCGCTGGCACTCGGTGTCGCATTTCAAGACGATGACGTCTCCGCATTGGCGGTCGCTGGGGTTGCCTTTGTCGTGGCGGGGGCCCTGATGGCATCACGAAGCAAGGCATCGAGTTAGCTCGGTGCCGCTGCCCATTGCCCTCTGGTTGGACCCAATAGGGTCGGATTCCATTTCACGCTCTAATGTTTGACTATGAATAACGACCCCAGCATGTACGTCGACGATGCCGCTTCCCAGTCGTTGGGAATAACGATCAAAGTGGAACGGCCTGGGCATGCCACGGCCACGATGACGGTGCGGCCTGACATGGTCAACGGTCTTGGGGTTTGCCACGGGGGTCTGTTGTTCACACTGGCTGATACGGCTATGGCCTTTGCCTCAAATGCCCACGGCGAGGCGACCTTTGCCGTCCACGCCGAGATCGATTGGTTGCTCCCCACCCGGGAGGGTCAAGTGGTCGTCGCTGTAGCATCGGAGATCGCCAAGCCCGGTCGTACGGCCGTGCACGATGTGGAGATCACCGCCGATGGTGAACTGGTGGCAATCTTTCGGGGGCGCACACGGTCTGTCGGTAGAAAGGTCAACCCCGACGCAGCGAAGCCGAATCCATAGCCCAGTCGCCCCGTCGCCCAGTCGCCACGCGCCCCATTGATCGTTCTGGGAGTGCTGGCAGTGCGGGACGCACTGCCAGCACTCCCAGAACGGATGAAGCAGCGGGATGATCGGCCTTGATCTTCGCCTTGATCTTGACTCGGACTCGTTGTGAAGCGTTCCCGAACCCGTTGTGAAGCGTTAATGTGAACCGTGTCAGAAAAAACCAGCGCTGCTGATCCCCGAAAAGAAATACTCGGACTTGGGCTCGGCGCCCTAGGTGTCCTCATTTTTTCTCTCACCCTCCCGATAACCAAGTCAACGGTTCCCGTATTCGGGCCGTTGGTCGTCGGCATCGGTCGTGCAGTCGGTGCTGCCGCCCTCGCCCTCATCGTGTTGCGGGTCAAAAAAGTCCCGTTCCCTGAACGCCGATTGCGCGGTCGCCTCTTGATCACCGCCGCGGGTGTGGTCTTCGGGTTCCCCCTGCTCACGGCGCTGGCGCTGCAACACGCCGCTGCTTCTCGTGGCGCAATCGTGGTGGGAATCCTGCCCGCAGCCACCGCCCTGGTGAGCACAATCCGTCACGGCGAACGTCCGAGTCGGCAATTCTGGTTGGCCGCATCGGGCGGTCTTATCACCGTGGTTATCTTCGCCATCGTGACGGGCACTAATGGTCGACCCGAAGCCGCCGATGGGCTGTTTCTGCTTGCCGTACTGGCCGCCGCCATTGGCTACGCCGAAGGTGCGGCGATAAGTAGAGAGATCGGCGGCTGGCAGACCATCTCCTGGGCGCTCGTTGTTTCGCTACCGCTCACTATCCCCATAACTGTGCTCGCCGTGAGTTCACACGGAATAGAAGACCTCACCGGCCCAGCAATTCTGGGACTCGTCTACGTGTCGGTCGGCAGCATGTTTCTAGGCTTTTTCGCGTGGTATGCAGGTCTGAGCATGGCTGGCGTGGCGCGCGTGAGCCAAATACAACTCATCCAGCCCATCCTCACCCTGGTGTGGTCAGCACTGTTTCTCGACGAAACAATCACCACCGCGGCCGTCATTGCGGCGCTGATGGTTCTTGGCTTCGTGGTAGCTACCCGAAGAGCACCCATCGGCTAATCCCTACGTGAGGGAGATGATCACCAGGTCGGTCGGCTTGGGCATCTGCTCCTCGGTCAGACCACCTGTCGGCAACTGGGTGATCACGCGACGTTTACCCACCACTTGCACGAGCAACCGGTCACCGGTATCGGCCTGCACATTCCCCTTGGCGCGGATCACCTCGGCTGGCAAGGCTTCAACCAAGACATCGAGGTCAGGCCTACTAATTCCGACCGGCACCGCCATGGCGTCGATTGAATACTGGTCGAACAGGTTTGGTGCAGGTAAGACGTCAACGCCGTCAGGGTGCTCGGCTCCAAGTTCGAGAATCCCGGCCGTAGTCAGTGCCGTGGCTGAATCAACGACTGGTGTAGCGGGAGCCACGATGCGCAGTTCAGCTTCAACGGAGGCCCGCACCGTTGACCCCACGAGGTCAGTTTTGGTCAGCACCAAGATGTCGGCCGCCTCGATCTGACGCATCAGCGTCGGGCCGATGACCCGATGGTGCGACATGTCGTAGTACTGGTCACAGTCCACCAAGACCACTACCCCATCCAGACGAAACCCCGCGCTCTTCCCCCATGGTCGTACGCGGTCAGGATCGGCAACGCCACTCAGTTCCACGATCACCTGATCGGGAGGGTCGGGGCGGTCACGCAACTGATCAAATGCCGGCCCCAGCCCTCCACTAAGGCTGCAACACACGCAGCCATCAGTGAACTCAATGGTCTCGCGGTCCCGCCGACGAATAAGGGCTGCATCAACATTGACCGCCCCAACATCATTTACCAACACGGCGATAGGGCGGTCGGTCCGGGCCAACAGTTCGTTGATGATCGTCGTCTTGCCCACGCCGAGGTAGCCGCCCAGCAATGTCAGCGGAACAATCCGCCCATCCCACGGCAAAAACTCAGGCTCTCGATACACCACTCCCTAGAGGCTAAACGCTTCAACGGCTAACCGGTCGAAGCGAATGCCTAGCCTTAGGGCTATCGGCCACGTCGATCGTGGATCAACTTAACGAGATCGACATCGCCAGCAATTGCTGGCTTCATCTCCTTAAGGCACTGCGAAAATTCTCCAGCGGAAAGTCGTCGGTAGACAGCCACTGTTTCACCGTGATGGCTCTTGGGTGATGACTGCGTTTTGCGGAAACGTACGCCATGATGAAGCAATGACGATTCTCGTATCCGACGAACGCCGCAACGACGAGTGGTTCGCTGCTTTGCAAGACGAGCTCCCGTCCGCCACCTTTGTACTCGATGCCGAGTTGGGTGATCCCAGCATCGAGTTCGTGGTCAGTTGGAGGGTCACCCCTTTGATCAAGTCGTTTCCTAACCTGCGGGCAATTCTGCTGACCGGAGCTGGTTTCAACCATTTGGATCTAACGGAGGTGCCAACGGTGCCGATTGTGCGTCTGATCGACCCGAAGATGGCTGACGACATTGCGCTCTATGTCCTCAGTTGGGTGATCCATTTCCAACGCGATTTTGATCACTACGGAAATGCCAATGCCCGAGGCGAGTGGATTCCCTCGTTGCCGAACAAGTTTCCGGTCGATGTCACTGTTGGTGTGCTGGGTGTGGGCAAGATCGGTGCGGTGACCCGAACCAAACTCGACTCTCAGGGGTTCACCACCCTCGGCTGGTCGCGCAGCAACCACGACCGATCTTTGGAAGAGTTCTTTGCTGGCAGCGACATCGTCGTCAACACCTTGCCGATGAGCGCAGAAACCAATCAACTGGTTGATGCCACCATGCTTGAGCACCTCGGACAAGGCGTGTTTATCAACGTGGGCCGTGGTTCCACCGTGGACGAGACAGCTCTCAACGATGCCCTTCAAGGGAACCTTCGAGCGGCTGTTATCGATGTTGTAACAGCCGAGCCTCTGGTTGCTGACTCACCCCTTTGGAATCGACCCAACTGCATCATCACCCCGCACATTGCCGGGCGTACCAACCCCAAAACCGCCGCGATTGCTGTTGTTGAATCAATCGCCCAATTCCGTTCGGGGAGTTCTCCCGATGGCGTGATCAACCGACCTGGGTAGGGGCCGCCTCGCGGCCATCATGAGCCATTACAGCCTCGATCCCCCATGGATTATCTGAAGCAGCGTCGGCCGTTGTCGACGGGCGCAATGACCCCGCAGGCGTGAGTGGATATGCGGCTATCGGCACAGATTCAATTCACGGTGCCCAAGTTCTCAGTTGCAACGCATGAAAGGTTATGAAACGATGTAAACGGCGAACACGACGGATAGGACAGGCAGTGAAGAAACGGGCGGCTCTGGTGATGGCATTGGTCATGTTCGCTGGCGCCTGCTCGGCTGACGGAGAGAACGAAATAGCCGACCCAACAGTCGAGCGCTCCGTCACCACCGAAGAACAACCGGTGGCCGAACCCGCTGCGGCGCCCCAACCCACCGCCACCACAGCACCTCAACCCACAGCAACTCCTACCCCCGATCCGCTCGGCCAAGTTGTCGATGCCTACCTCGCGTTCCTCAACGTGTTCAGCGACGAGAGGTTCGATAACGTTCCAGATTTTGAGGCTTTGGCCCAGGTGTCCACCGCTTCTTGGGTCGACCAAGTCCGCGCTGTTCTTCCTGCCACTAAACCCTCATGGCAGGTCACCATCGATCCAAACATCGAGGACATCTCAATCGACGGCACATCCGCCACGATCACCGACTGCCATGGGTTCCGCCGAGTATTTGACGACCCAACGCAGCCAACGCCCGACAACGCAATTGTCTGGGACCGGTACGAAACACGCACCGTCGAGATGGTGTTCGCTGACGAAGAGTGGAAGTTCAACAACCAAATTGTCACCGGCGTCAACGCCGACGGTGTGGCGGGCACTGTGCTCTGCGTGCCCAGTGCCGACCGGGCCCAGCTAGAAGCACTCCCCGAGGCGTACTTTGCGGCTGCCGAAGCCGCATTCGATATCGGGGGCGAACTACAGCTCGCCAGCGAGCGATTGGAAGTCGAACTCGCGGACGATCTAACCAGTCTCGGAAATTCGGAAGAAACATTCCGATATCCGAGCATCAACTCAGGCACCACAATCATTCGATACCGCACCACAGGGGCAGCAATGCTGTCGTGTGTTGAATGGGACCACGAAAGCGGTTACCGAACATCTAGTGGAACTCGCGATGAAGAAGCCAGCCCTCCTGTTGGAACGGTCCATTCAATGCAAATGGGCGGCAAGTACATCAATGGCAAATGGCTGGCAAACGAGTACCTCTTTACAGAAAGGGACACATGCGACAATTTCGACTCTCTCGTTGCCTCACAATCTGTGGTCTAACGCTTGCCCTCTCTACGACCGGATTCCCGATCGCACCTCATGCCGGCGCCGACCCATACGGAGTTAAAAATGCCGGCGCAGTCACCCCCGGCTTGGACGAACAAGGCGGCGACGTAAATGTAAACGTTGAAGTACCAGGCGACTCAAATAGCACGCCTGGTTCCGGAACTCCTACTGGTGGCGATGGTGACAGTCCGTATTCCTGTGGCTTGATCACCTTGGCTCAGGGTCTGGCGGGCGACTACACGGCTGGTGTTGGTGTACCGGACCCTCCAGAAGGACACTCCTGGTATATCGACACTTGTGGCGGCCTTCTTGTGGCCGTACTCGATCCACCGCCGGCGGTACCCGCTGGCCCCACCCAAATCGACATCGACGGTCTCATTGCCCAGGCTCGCGCTCGGGTTGAACCGCCTCGGCTCACCATCGGCACCAGTCCACCTCTTGATCCTGGTGCGGTGGTGGGCATCTCTACCTGGTTCTGGGTGGACGCCGGCAACTGGACCACGCAACGGTCCACCGCATCGAGCACACAGTGGAATTTGCACGTGACCGTTACGGCCGAACCCTTGCAGCTTCGCTTTAACCCGGGCGATCATGCCGCTCCTGGTGGTGGGCAAACGATTAACTGTGTCGGTCCAGCCCTGGTATGGAATCGTTCGCTATCTGACGACGATTCCGATTGCACCTACACCTACGACTATCCCTCGAGCATCACCCCTGCGGGAACCTTCACGGTGACGGCGGAAGTCGACTGGCAACTCACCTACGTGGTCACTGGTTTGATCAATCAGACCGGAACTATTGGGACCATCGCGTTGGCCAGTCCCTCCCTAAATCTTCCGGTTGCCGAACTTCAGGCCGTAATCAGCAACTAGTGAACTTTGTCGGCCCGACGGTCCGGTCGCCCCACGATTCTTGCCATGCGGTTGGAGGCTAAGCGTCGAGTCGTTCGACCAGAAGTCTCATCATTTCTCGGGCAACCATCGGACCTGCGTTCTGATTCTGTCCGGTAACAAGATTGCCGTCGATGACCCAGTGATTGGCCAGAGGGTCACGGAACTTTGTCTCGCTTTCGAACTCGGCGCCCATGTTCCGCAACTCCGTCTCGGGATGATGCGGCGTCGAACCAATACCCAATTCGGTTACCTGCTTGACGGTTACCGCGGTCATGCGTCGACCCGCTACGAGAGGCGAGCCGTCGGCCGCCTTCGCGTTGCGCAAACCGAGCGGCCCGTGACAGACCCCGCCGATAACTTTGTCGAGTCCATTGGCTGCGGTCATTTGGTCGGCCAAGGCATCGGAGAATCCGAAGTCAAATGCTGCTCCCCAACCGCCGGCTAGGAACACAATGTCGTAGTCCTCCATGTCCAGGTCACTGATGGCTAACGACGCGTTTACCTGAGAGCGAAAGTCGTCGTCGGCCAGGAACCGGTCGTCCTCGTCGGTGCGAATCACCGGCTTCAACGATTTAGGGTCGACCGGGATCACGCCACCCAGAGGACTTGCCAAATCGACGTTCATGCCCGCGTCCAGGAACGCATAGTACGGAACCGTCATCTCACTGGCGAATACGCCGGTGGGCTTGCCAATGTCGAGCACACCATGGTTGGTGCAGACAATGAGCGCTCGATGGCCCGCGAGGTCGAAAGATTGCGGCTGTTCATCCGCGGGATGCATTCCCAACCGTTGGATGGCTTTGCGCAGGACCCGCACAGGAGGTCGTACGGAGGGAACCTTCTTGCCCGCCGTCGCACGTTTGGAGCCTTTACG
>FLOH01000604.1_pt1 | contig 72016 bp, 56 predicted proteins | sample 756751 | NCBI WGS metagenome assembly FLOH01 (sample SAMEA4026879, study PRJEB14308) | marine metagenome | biome: coastal water; material: water | depth 74 m
GTCGCGTGGCCTCCGCAACGATATCCCACTTCTCCATGGCGCGGCAGACATCGGCTCGTATCCTGAGAAATGGAACAGCCTGATGGTAACTCTCATCAATCTTTACCAAGGCGTTCCAAGCCAACTCGTGCATCCCAAGCTCGAGATATCCTTGGACAACGGTGAGTTCGCGACGCAGATGGGTTTGCACTGGGTTGCCTTGGCTGATGGCTAATTCGCTGGAAAACGCCTTTTATCTCAAGGAGTTTGTGCGTCATAAGCCTTCGAAGCTATTGACGCCGTCGAGGGCTTTGCCTGAAGTTAGGATCAATCGATGGCAGCCCCAACGCCAACCCACTGCGAGCAGCTTCTCCTCCCTTTCATGGTTTCCCGGCCACGGAAACTGCTACCCGATCTGGACCGCGTTCGCCGCCACGGCGGCGCGCCCATCGAGGTGAAGCGCGCTGTCTTTCAAAGCCGTCGCCTCCACCGCAAAGGCAAACACCAGCAGGCCTGGGATCTTCTCATGCGCCTGCCCGACGAATTCGACGACTACCGCGAACTCATCCGCGAAAGATTGATCATCGCCACTTGGGCCAATCCTTTGGACCGATCGCAGACCTGCCTCTGGGCCAAGTGGGTCGTGCAAGCCGAACCCGACTGCCAATGGAACTGGCAGACCTTGGAGCTCGAAGTCTATATGCAACACGGACCGCTCGCCGCGCTCGAAGTCCTTTACGCAACCAAAGAACGCTTTGCCGATTCCCTCGAGGAATTCCGCATCGATTGGGGCTGGTTCATCGCGCAACGCCTGTGCCAAGTCGGCCGCATCCCTGAAGCCCAAGAAGTTGTCGAACAAATGGTCGAAGATGATCCCATCAATCGCGACTTCCTCCTCGAATACGAAGAATTTTATCCCCTCTGGCCCTTCCTCCGCACTTTGCCGACCGCAACGGTGGCCGACTAACGTGCCAGTGACACCGTTACATGCCCCAGGCCGTGGCTTTGTTTCGGAGGAGGAAACTTAGCGATGGTGACGCGATAAACCTGACGATCGTTTTGGATGATGGGCGCGGGCTTCTGATCTCCCCTCAGGTGCTTCGCTCGATCCATTGGGGCTCCCCGGTGGCGAGGTTGCGGTAGAGGTCGATCCGGCCATCGCGGCCGAGGTAGTCGAAATACTCCGCCTCGCGGCCGGTCTCGAAGGTCAGGCAGCGCTGGCTCAGGGAGCCCTCGAAGTCCCACCCGTCCGGGACCGCCATGAGTGTGGAGGTGTCCCCGGCCAAGCGACAGGCCAGCACGAGTTTACGCGGGTCGTCATCGACCTGGGCCCGGCCAAGTTCGGCCCAAGCACAGGGTGTGATGAACCCTTCCATTTGGTCGACGGTGGCGAAATCGGCGGGGCGATTCGCCCGGCCTCGCCGCAAACCGCGGGCGAGGAGCAGATCGAGGTAGTCCATTCCGTCCGCCGGATCCATGAATCCGATGCGGACCAGCTTGCCGTCCGCGCAGAAGGAGTCGTTGGGGATTTCGCTTTTGAAATTCTCCCATCCGCCTTCATAGCGGGAGAGGATCATGTTGATGGAGAGGATGATAGACTGGGCTTCCATAAGTACGGGCATGGCTGTGGATAAGGGGTTGGCTCTTGGGTGACAAAGGCCCCCGCAATCGCGCGAAAGCCCTCTATATATAGGGGAGTGCGGTCAAGGGGTTGACAGCGTCGCCTTAGGGTAGAGGGGAATCACCGGGAACCGCGTCCGCGCGGGGCCCCTCGCTGTCACCAGACGGATCTCCCGTTACACCGCTAGCTAAACCTGAACAAACACCATGCCCGACCAAGACAATCAACCTCCGCAACAGAATCCCGCACCCGCCTCGTCCGTCCCCGAGGATGACTACAGTGATGTGTGGCTGGAAGACCGCAAAGCCCTGCCGGGCGAAACCTTATACGGGGGCCGCGGGGCGGTGTTCCCCATGGCGCCACGGCCGACTCCACCGGCCGGAGCCGACGAGGAGGCGGAGGAGGAGTTCTGTTTCGACATTTGCCCGGTTCGCCTGCTCCCGGACGTCGCGCCCTGCATGCTGGTTGTCATGGAGCAACCCACGGGGTTCGGACGCAAGAAGGTGTGCGAAAAGGTGTGGGAATGCATCGTCGAGAAGACGAAGGTCGCGACCTTGGGGAGGGGCACCGCCGCGGACCGCTTGCCGGAGATCCTGGCAGGCGGGATCGACGTGCGGCCGACCGATGCGCCCATCTACGCGGAGATGGGCGGGGAGAAGGCCGCCGAGTACGGCTGCCATGAGGACCAGGTTATCCAGTTCTTTGACATGGACTGCGTCGAATATAGTTACAAAATTGTGCCGGCCAACACGCCACCGGCGGAACTCGAGGCTCTCAAGAAGACCTACCCTTATGTGGATGAGGCGGCAGGGACCGCCGACTCTCTCTGGTTGACCCGGTTCGTGCCGGATGGCAACCCATCGCGCGCGGTCTACGAGTCGGAATACGGACACTTTGTCCCCGGGGATCCGCGTTGCGCGCTGCGCTGCGTGCTTCTTTTGTCGGATAATTTCCAGCGCGGCATGGACCTGATGAAGGAAGCCATCGAGCACGCCGGACTCTGTCCCGCGGACGGGAGGACGCTATAAACCGATACCCTATCGCGCGGCCGAGAGGTGAAACAGGTGAGGCCTATAATTTAAATATAGCGGGCTATGATATTCCGGCGCCTGACGGCAGAGGCAATTGGCGTCACTGCCGAGTGCTCCACCAGCCCGAACTCCAACCGCGCCTTCTGGGACCGCAAATGCGAGGAAACATGGTCCGCGACCGTCGCGTCACCCGCCAGCTCCGGGGCAGGGGATGGAAAGTCATCCGCACCTGGCAACATTCCCTCAAAAAATCCCCCAACGCTTGCCTCAACCGCATCCGCCGCGCCATCACCATCTAAAGGGGGTCAGACCTTTCCCCTTGCATTTCCACCCTCCACCCCGCCGCTGGCATCATCGGCAATGCGGTGATGATGGACCGGCAAACGGGCTACTTTCCCCGCCGAAGCAGGCTCGATCTTTCGTAAACCGGTGCTCAAATGCCCTGCTTGACACGGTAGCCTCCGATCAGCTCTTTTTGCCGAGGCCGTTTCCGCTCATGTATTCAACGAATAGCCAGTTTCATTTGCTGCTACTATATGCACTGAGGCCTTTGGCCAATGGTGCCACCAAGGAGCAAGTTTGCGCGCGGGTTGAAGACAATCGATGGTTGGATTTGACCCAAGAGGATTTGTCTCCTTATCTAGGGGCGGCAACAAGAGAACCGCGGTGGATGACCTTGCTGGCTTACGCCAGGCAGCATGCTGTTGAATTCGGTTACGTAGAAAACAACGAGCGAAATCATTGGAAGATCACGGAAAAAGGGAAAAATGTTTTAGCGGAAATCGAACGGCATGCCGCCACCCGTGACTACGACGTTTCGCAATGCTTCTTCTTCAGCTACGAGTTCAAGGCCCTCTTGGACGACACCTTTGCCGCAAGGCCGCAAAAGAAACGCCCTTCGGTTGTGTATGAGGAGGATTACGAGCGAAATGTCGGACTTCTTTTGTGACGCATTCATGCCGTAATTGCGCGGTCGGCGGCAGGAAATTCATACACGCTCACAGAGACGCCGCCACCCAATTAACACCACCCAACAAATCCCGAGCGCATGGAGCACCGGCTCAAGGCCGCGGAAGCACTTGAGGCACAGGGGAGGGGAGCAGAAGCCTTGGAACTCTTGCGCCAAGGCGAGTCGTTGCACGGATGGGATGCCGACTATCTTCTCATGGTGTTGCGTCTGGTCTGTCTCTTCGGGAGTCGCGAGGAAGCACGGCATTGGCTGCCGCGCTCTCGGCAACCGGTGCCTCGCGGCAAGTCTTCGACTTGGCTCCTTCGCAAGGGTGGGAGTTGCGCGTATCACCCTGGGTGCTGCGCGAAATACAGGACAATCTCGCCGACAAGCCGCGCGCTGCGGTGGATGCCTGGTTAGCTATGCGCGGAAAAGTCATCGTCGAGGATGACGTGCTGACTTTTGATTGGCCTCTTGTTTTCGATGTGACGAAAGACAAGCCGGTCCTCTGCACCGCACTGGCCTGCGCCGATGTCTTGCTCACCCTCGACCGCCGCGACTTCGGTTCCCTTCTCGGGCAGACTGTGTATGACCTGCTCATCCAGAGGCCCGGTGAGTTTCTCCGTATCGAGCGCGAAGCCGGACGAATCTAATCGACCGCCGAAGGCGGTTTGCGGTTGGCAGCCGTCAGTATCAGTTGGCAGGGGTCAGACATCACAGGTCAGAAGCCGGAATACGATTTGCGGGAGGAAGTCTTGCAAATTAATATACGCAGATGAGTACGATTACGGCCGTCTTGGACCCCTGTCCCGATGGAACGCTACACTTGCTGTTGCCGCCGGACTTGCGTGGCACCCGCGTGCGGGTCGAGGCCAAGCTTGAAGCGGCTCCATCTGTAACAAAGAGCCCTGTCGAACTTCGCGCCATCACATGGTAACTCGCTCCCGCATATTCAAGCCGAATACTCCTCGCCATCCCTCAAAATGCAGCCACTGCGCGTTAACTCTCAACACTGCACTGCAAGAATATGCACACTGACCCCATTTCCCCTGGGAAACTTCCACAGCTTACCTCAGCCCAGAACTGCTCAAATAATCCTCAACCACCACAACCAACCACATCACCCAATCCAACTTTTACAGAAAAACTGTTGCTTAACCAGCTTTTGCAAGAGATAATGTTCGAGAGGTCTTTTTGGCTGAATTTTGGGGAGAAGAACCAATGAAAAATGAATGTAAACTGTTCAGACCGGTCCGTTTGTTTGTCTGCGCCACTGTTATCGGTTTTGCCGCATTGAGCTTCATGGTGCCGGTCGCCAGCGCACATGGTCGTGATCTGGTCATCGCGAGTGACCTCATGCAAATCGAGACTCTGGATCCTTCAAAAATCTATACTGATACAGCTAATATCTATGCCGTATCAGTCTATGAGCAACTTCTTACACTCGACGACGACAACAGGATCAAGCCCCTACTCGCCAAGTCGTGGCAGGTCAATGACCAGCAGTCTGAGTTCACATTCAAGCTTGATGGCAATGCCTGCTTTTCGGATGGCTCACCGGTGGAGTCAAAGGATGTCAAATGGTCTCTAGAGAGGCTGAAGAATATAAAGGGTCAAGGAGCACATCTCGCTGATGAAATTGCAGTTATTGAGACGCCCGATGCCCAAACAGTCATCATCAGGCTCACTGGGCCACATTCGGATTTCCTGCAGCTACTGACCGCTGGCATGTTCAGCATCATTAATAGCGACGTTGCGATAGCTAACGGAGCCCTCTCAGACGAGACAGCCGTCAAATCTGATAAGGCCGAGGCATGGTTTTTAACCCATTCGGCTGGAAGTGGGGCGTTCGTCCTAGATAGCTATTCCACCGGCAAGGCACTTCGGCTCACGCGCAATGAGAACTACTGGGGCACGGAGGCACTGGTGCCTGGTATAGTCTTCCAGCAAGTCAAGGGTGCCAAAGCTCAGGCTGAAATGCTGCGATCTGGAACGGCGGATATCGCGATGCAGATAGATTCCAGAACCGCGAAGACGCTTGAGGGCAGCGGCGTCCAGGTTGATGTCGGGCCCTCTAATAAATTTATCTATCTCGCGTTAGCGCCTGGCGCGAAGGACATAGGGGTCAATCTATCACCTGAAGTCAGGCAGGCCATCTCGCTCGCCATCAATCGCGACGCACTAATCGAGTTGACGCTGGGCCTTGACGGTGGCCGCCTTCTTGCAGCCCCGATCCCTCTTGATTTCCCGGGAGGCGCAGGGCACCCGACCCCCGAATTTAACCCGGCCAAGGCCAAGGAATTGCTGGCGGCCGCAGGACTCGCTGTTGGGTTCAAGCTGAAATCGATCTATCCAGAGCTCAATGTCTATGGGGTCGACTTCTCTGTGATGATGAAGGGAGTCCGGGAAGACCTTCTAAAGGTTGGCATTGAACTTGAGCTTCTTCCGGCACCATCATTCGCGGAGTGGAGGAAAGCGGCAAACGGCGAACATATTCCGTTAACCGCAGTGTTCTTCGAGCCAGATTATTTCGGCACCTCCAATTATATTAACTTCTTTGGTTTGTCAAAGGGATCGGTCTGGGCGAACCGTGCGGGCGCAGCTGACTATCCATCATTGCTTAATCCGCGAACGGCCGAGCTGAGGCGCAGGGCACTTGCGGCCCGCACGACGCAGGAGGCCAATAAGCTATGGTTCGAGGCAGGGCAAGAGATGATCGCGAGCAAAATCATACTGCCGATGATGAGCCCCAATCTTATCCTGGCTTATGGAGCGAAGATCAAGGGTATCCGCGACAATGCCTCTTGTGCGCTGTTGCTCACCGAAATTAGTTACTAACGCCAGATGAACTCATTTCTAGCGAGCCGAAGTGACGGCTGCCACATTAGAATTTATAGCACTGTACGGCCGTAAACACTTTTGGCACACCTTTGTTGGCTGAATATTGGAGAAAAACCAATGAGTGATGAATGGAAACTGTGCAGACTGGCCCGCTTGTTTGTCTGCGCCGCTTGTTATCGGTAAGCGTCACACCGAGCACCCCCTTTGACGGCGCGCCGGTGAAGCTGTCGTAGGTGTCGTAGACGCGATGAACGACGTCTACGCCCAGGCGGCACGGCCCGCGTGAGACTGGCGGTTTTTGAGCCAGTTTTCCGGGGTGAGTTGGGCGACGGTCTTGTTGGTGTGGTGGGGGATTTGGGTCAGCACGTCCTTGAGGTGGTCGAAGGGATTGATGCCCCGGTGGCGGCAGGCTTGGACGATGGTGAAGAGGATGGCGCCACGTTGGCCGCAATCGGCGTGGCCGACTGGCAGGTGGGCGCCGGAGGTTTTCCACGCGGAAGTCGGCGCTCAGGACATTGGACAAGCAGGCCGCGGCCCGGGCGTGCGTACCCGACCCCACGTGTCCTGAACCAAGATTGCTCCCGTCGTTGTCGTATCCATCATGCGCACAGACTATGACGACTACGGCCGTTACGGTAGGGGGTGCTTCATGTGACGCTTACCTTGCAGAAGCTTGCCGTGTTGGTCGTCGGCTTTTTCTGGCAAGGCTGCCCGCAGTGCTGACCGGGCCCGAAGACCAACCGACTTACCTGTGTTGCAGCACAGAGAGCGCTGCTCCTACTGCACCATTCCGGCTACGGGTTAAAACCGACGGCACCAATCTGCTGGCGTTTCCCGCGAAGACCATTGGACGCTGTGGCCGCATGCGGCATTAGAACCTTAGAAAGGAATCGATCGGCCGACTCCTTCGAATCCCAAATCGTCACAATCAAAACTCCGTCATCGGACTGGCCGGCCGCATGATGAATTTGCCCTTCAGGCAAGGCCCCATCGGGATGAACAGCAGCAATCTCATCCCGGTAATCTTGCTCAGTCGCGCCCGGGAAAAAGTCAGATAAAATATAACTCATAAAATAATAATTTCTCGTCTGCACCCTATGGCCTTTGTTCGGACCTGTCAAGCTGCTCGGTGTTCCTGCACAAGGTGGCGCAGGACCACCGCGTTCTTGGCTCCGGCCATCGCGGAACTGTCCGAAAATCTGCTATGCCTCGGAAATAGTGATGACTTTCGTGAAAACCAGATCAGAGGTTCCGCAGCTTCCCACCGCAGGCAAGTGGGGTCACATCTTGACTTTTGACATTACGCCGCCTGGCGGCAGATGCAGTTGGCACCATTGCCCCAAGGATGGAAAGTCATCCGCATCTGGCAACATTCCCTCAAGAAATACCCCAACGCTTGCCTCACCCGCATCCGCCGTGACCTCACCAGTTAGGTTGAGGTCTGTTCCTGCTGTGATCAGCCGATAACGCGCCGGATCCTTTTTAGACTTCGCGTCTGCTCGCGTGCAATGTTTCGGAGAACTCGACTCAAATTTGCGTCCCTATGGACGTGCCCGGTGACTCGATTTCCCTTTGGAACAGCGACTCGCAGAAGCAGCGTTTCAATGTCTTTCAGGTAGCTGACGCGGCTAATTCTGAAGATAGAAAAGTGGTTCCATTTGCCTTTGTGGCGGTCGCGGGTGTGACGGTGGAGACGCCAAAACAGGTTGGACGCTAAACCCACGTAGTGCAGGCGTTTTCCACGGTAAAGTGCATATACACCCGCATATCCTGCCATGATTTCTTTAAGGCCTTCCCGGAAGTCGTGAATATCGAGAAGTGAGATCGGCAGCCGCTCCGACATGCCCTTGATGAGGGCTCCCTTGCTGGTTTTCCGGCGGGGCTTTTTAGTCTTGTTCGCGGATTTTGAAGTTATGCGTGGGCGCGGCATGAAAGGGGAAACGATTCAGAACAGCATCGTTGTGGAACAGATCGGCGCTACTGGCAAGCCATGTCTCTCGCAGCCAGCGGCTGCTAATCACGCAGTCGAATAACCGTAACATGCCCAAGGCCGTCGCTCTGTCCTGTAGGGGCAGACTTGATGACGATTACGCGGTAAACCTGCCGATCGTTGAGGATGATGGGTTCAAACTTCCGAACTGCCTTACTCCCTCCCATTCGGCCCTGCAACGCATTGAGAATGTCCTTCAACCGGTATCAGTTGGTCGCCGTGGCGACCTATTTGCCTAAGGGCTATCTCACCAAGCCTCGGTTGCGGCTTCGCTCCGGTTATCCACATCGTGAATCTCCAGCGCCCGCCCGCCGGCGGAGCATTGGTTCAAGGACCACAACTTCGTCCCCGTGTTTTTCATCGCCACGGTCCTCGGCCTTTCGGTCGTGCTGTCGATTTGGCACAGCCGGGTTAATCCCGCGACTCCGGACCGAACCTGAGGCCGACGGGGCGATCAGGTCCGACTTCACCTGCCAGCGCATAATCAACTGTTGGAAGGTTGGCGCAGTCGAAGGCGTATCTTGTTTTCGTCCAAAATGATGCGATGCTCACTATATGCGCTTTAGGTTGCCATTCCTCTTGGCGTATATTGCCCTTTGCTCGGGCCAAGTGCTCGGTGCGCCTTTGGCCATCAACTCATCGAGTCCGATCAATCGCACCAACGGGACCGTGCGCATCCGCATGACCGGCGAGAACGGCGTGCAGTATTACGTGCGCTCGTCGACGAATCTAGCCGAAGGATCTTGGGTTCTCGCGACGGGAAATCCTTTTGCCGGCACCGGCGCCGATTCGGACATCGATGTGTCGCTGCCTTCGACCAACGCGACGCAAGCTTTCTTCCGCGCCGAGAGCGCCTACGAGCAACGCGCGCGGCTCTACATCTCGAATTACGAAAGGCAGCTGGCCAACGGCGGACCAACCACTCTCGCGGTCAACGGCGCCAACGTGCAGAACACGATCACGATCGCCGAGGACCGCACGAACAACCAGATCGTGATCACCGGCAACGGCGTGCCCAACTACACGCCGACGATCCTCGGCTTCAATGTCACTGACGGTTGGAACACGACGCCCGGCGGAGGTTTGCAGACCTTCAAGCTCAGCGAGAACAACGCGGGGGCGAACGGCGGCAACAACCCGAACCGCATCTTGGTGGCGACCGAAACCTTCCGCATCCCGCTCAATCCGGTCAACAACGCGAGCGCCACCGAAACGTCGCTCGGCACAGTGGGCGTGGCGATCAACGGCCTGCCGATCTACAACCCTTTCGAAGACCAGAATCAGACGGCGGCAACGGGACGCATTTTCTCGGGTTGTTGCGGCCACCCGCAGCTCACGGGGGTCTACCATTACCACAAATACCCGACATGCCTGCGCTTCATGAAAGGGGATGTGTGGCAGTCGGAAAAAGAAAAGTGCGACGAGATCGACGCGCTTGTCGCCTCCGGCGGACATTCTCCGCTCATCGGGTTCGCGCTGGACGGGTGGCCGGTCTACGGACCGGTGGGTTGGAAGGACACCAACCGCACGAGCAAGCTGCTCAAGAGCAGTTACACCGGAGCGAATGACGCCTTCGGCAATCCGTCGTATGTCGCGGCGAGCGGCGATCTCGATGACTGCAACGGACTCGTCTCGCCCACGCCGGAGTATCCCGAGGGAATCTTCCACTACGTCATGTCGCTCGAAGCGAATGCCGACGGCACGGTGAAGCGCGAGATCAGCCCGTATTTCGGCTATGACGTGCGCAGCACGCTGAACAAGCACGGCCTCATGCCGTCCGGTTGGACAAACGACACGACCTACGCCAACGCGCTCAAGGCAGGATTCACGGTGAATGGCGCGAATGTTCCCGGCACGGACAACGCCGCCTTCACCACGTTTTACCAATTTGTGACCAATATGGTCGCCGTGCTGAGCAACAACGGGCTGGCCAACGTGGCTGCCGAATTCAACACGATGAAGATTTCGTATCCCTTCACCATCCGCAAATACCGCGGCACGCCCGCCAACGCGGGCGGAGGCGGCGGCATGACGGGAACTGGCGGGGTGACGGCCATTGCACCCTCGAGCGGGCAACGCGGGCAGTCCTACTCCGTGACGATCACTCTCCAGGCCTTGCCCGGCACGCCCGGGTTGCCTCCCACTAGCGCCCCGATCACGGCGGCATCCGTCGGCGGCATCGCGCTGACTTCGCCGGCCCGCGCATCGACGACTACCGTCACAGGAACGCTGACTATCCCAGCCGGAACCGCAGCCGGCGGCAAAGATGTTCTCGTCTCCTTCCAAGGTCCCGTGGGCCAACCCGCCCCGAGCTACACGGCCACCGGGCTATTCCAAGTTAGCGCGCCGACTTATTCCGACAGCGCTGCAAATTATACAACGTGGACGACGGGCTCGACGGGCGGGACCGGATTCGGAACTTGGGACCTGTCTTCAACGGGAAGTGGAGGAACTTTCCTCGCCAATACGACGAGCGACACCAGTATGAATGTCGGCACGTCAGCCGGGTTCGGTCTTTGGGCGAACAGCGGCGGCATGGCCAGCGCCGCACGTAGTATGAACGTCTCGCTCGGCAGCGGAGACAATTTCACCATCCGCTTCGACAACAACTTTGTCGATACGAGTGCCCAAGTCGGGTTTGCCCTCACGGATTCGTCCAACAGCGTGCGCTTCCGGTTTTATTTCGTCGGCGGCGAGAGCACCTATCGTGTGACCGACGCAACCACCGGGCGCACCACCACGATTCCGTGGACGGACGGTGGATTGATCGTGTCCTTCACCCAAACCTCCTCGACGGCCTACAGCATGAGCGTTGGCGCCACCACACTCACCGGGACACTAGCCTCCGGAAATGCGATCTCGCGTGTTGTCATCGAGAACAACAACGCGGGCGCAAACGACGACCACAATCTTTACTTCGGCGAAATGTCCATCACGGACGTCCCGTGAGCTGCGCTGAGCTGATTCGGCACTCCACCAAGCGGTAAAACGCCCGGCGGCCATTCCGGTTCGTCTTCGGCGAAACGGCAACCATCACCATGCCGAAGAAGATGTCGCCGCAATCGTGGCAGATGCTCATCGACACGCTGGAGCTGTGGAAGAAACAGGCGAGCGAGGCGTAGCGGACGGCTTAGCGCATCCGCGAAATCGAGGCGAGCAGCTACTATCCTCGATCCTCTGGTGGTCGGAGCGCCTTGCGCAAAAGCGGGTCTGCAACCACGGAGTAGATATCGTCCTCGTCCGCTGGCAGCTTGGCTGTTGCCTCAAGGAATTCCCTCTCGAAGCGTGAGTTGGAGGCAATGGTCTGCGCGCAGTCTTCGTCGCTCGCGCAGAACAAACCCCGGATCTTTTTCCAAGGAATGCGGTCTTTGGTGAAATCGATCTGGAAGATGGTCTCAACGTCCGCCCAGTTCTCCACGCACCAGCTGGTTGTCTGCTTGTCCCATTGCATTTCCCAAGTGGCTAACTCGCAGGTCAAACGATCGATGCCTTCATCGTCCGGAAGAAAACCCAAGTAGGCATGCTTCACCGTGGCGTGCGTATCGTCTACCGACTCGACCTCCATGAATGAGTCAATCTCGTCCAGCAGACGCTGACGGTCTCCGTCGAGCCGGTAATCTCTGAGGTCCTTGAGGACCTTATCGGGATCTTTTTTCGCCATAGTGATTGCTTCTTTGGTTTTCCAAGCATCTCTTTCCTTGGGCAGCCCAAAAAGGCCTTTGCGCGTCATAAAGCCCAGACCTCCGGCCTAAGGCGAGGTCAGACCTGTCCGTCTGCATTCCCACCCTCCACCCCGCAGCCGACATATGGTTGAATGACAATAAGTCCATACGCCAAAGCCCCCCTGGCCCACACTTCGACAATTGGCAAAACGTCGAATTGCTTTAGTCCTCAGCCAGCGCACCAGGTGCTTAGATCCGTATTTGCCGGAGCAGCCCGTGTGGGTTATGGTCCACCCATGAGCACCTTGGCTGAAATTGAGGACGCCATTGAAAAATTGCCGAACGAGCAACTTTTTCAACTGACGGACTGGATTTCCGAGCGCTTTTCCGACGCATGGGATCGCCAGATTGAGCAGGACATCGTCGCGGGGAAACTCGATGACTTGGCCGCGGAAGCGATCGCCGAGCATCGTGCCGGCCAGAGCCTTCCCCTGCCGGCCGATGAAGAGTAAGGCGAGTCAGAAGTTCTGGAAGCACTTCAGGCAACTGCCGGTGCCAATTCAGAAGTTGGCCGCCAAGCAATACAAACTGTGGGCTAATGATCCCGGGCACCCTTCGCTGCAATTCAAGAAAGTGCAGGACTATTGGTCTTGCCGCGTCACGGATTCTTATCGCGCGCTCGCCGTAGTCGATGGTGATACGGCGCTTTGGTTCTGGATAGGCTCGCACAGCGAGTATGACCGACTAATCAAGCGACGCTAGATTCGCCCAGAAAACCACCGCTGGAAGGGATGGAAAGTCATCCGCCTCTGGCAATTGCCTTCGGCTGTCTACGCTTCGCTTCGGCTCTCCGTATCCCCTGAGGCCTGCCTCACCAGCATCCGCCGCGGCTTGACCCTCAGCTGAAGGGTCAGGCCCTGCTCTTTGCTTTCCATCCGCGTCTCTGCCGCTCTCGCTGACAGTTGGACAATTGGCAAATTGTCCAACCGTTACCCCGCCAGCAAGGATCTGAATCCGCGTTTGCGGCAGCAGCCCGTGTGCGGTGTGTTTCGCCCATGCGCACGCTGGCCGAGATCGAACAAGCCGCCAAAGTCCTGCCTGTTGACCAGAAGCAGCGGCTGATTGCCACTCTGCAGGCGGGATTGCCCACGCGCAGCAACTCAAGCGGCTCGGGTGGAGATTCTGATCAGGCCGTCCATGCCAGCCTGCTTCCTTTGGCCGCCACGTCTTGGTCGCAGGATTGGGACTCTGCCGAGAAAAATGAGGCGTGGCGCGATTTGTAGCCGGCGACCTGCGGGTGGAGAGGCTGATTAGCGCGCGACGAGTTCGCGGGCGTGTGGGATCTCGCGGCTCGAGGCTGGACGCACTTGGCAAGATTCGACCGTGCAAACGGCCGCGGTGTGTCCGTCGAGGGTGACGAATTCAACTTCGTAAGCCTCGCCGTCGGCGTAGATGTGCACCACGGCACCGATATCGCCCGGCTCCAAGCCGTGCAAGGGCAACGGCTCCGTAAGGATGACTCTGTCGTGCTCTTTGATCACTGGACGGAACATATCACAGGGGATAAGCGCTGACCAGCCGGGGCTGTTCGCGCCCCTTCGACCACATATTTCGTGCCATGGATAGTCTGCACAATATCGCAAACAGCGTTGGCTGAAGCGTGGTGGATGAGAGCATCCGCAAAGGCGGTAAGATTTGTGACGGTGAATCCCGCACGATGAAAAATTTCTCGCCTCGGCGCCCGACGTGCCGCCGATGCCGGGCGACGAAATCTGAATCAGGCAGCTCGGTGCTTTTCCCTGACCGCGGCGATCTTGGCGTGGATCTAGCCTTCGGTCGGAGCCGCGCCCAAAGCGTTGCGCTCAAGCGGCAAACCATTTCATCCAAGAGTCTTGGAAGGCAACGGGAATACCCTCTTGCCGACAGACGCGGATGGTATGGCCCGTGCCGCCAGCCTCGGGATCGGACAAGTCGACGTAGAACAATCCGCAGACAGGTGGGCCAAATTCCTCGGAGTAGCCGACCACTTTCATCGTATCGCGGATGAGGTAAGCAGCTTTGGCCGCGAGCTTGGGCGAACCGGTGCGCTTGTAGACCACATTGGCGTTGCGCGGAGTCGCGGCCACCGTGGCTTCAGTGATGGCCGCTTCCTGAACATTGGAGAGGGATTCGGGGGACGAATAAAGCGCATCGGCATACCGCACCTTCATGCGGTGCGAGGCGTAAGGTGCGATGACCTGCAGACGCGAGGCATCGACTTCGGCCACGCCTGCGGAAAATGCCTCATCGCTGCCCTCGGCATTGCCGGACCGGAATCGCAAGGACACAAACTCCCGAGCCAACCGGTTGGCAAAGCCACGCGCCAAAGAGGCGTCCTGCTCCGAAATGGCCCGCCGCCCTTCGAGAAGGACAACCGGCGCATCACCGACGGCAAGATTTCGGAATTCCTGGAGAGTCATGGGAGCCCGCCGGGCGGGCAGGGGACAGTGTTCAGTTTTCAGTATTCAGCCCAAAGGCCTTTGTGCGTCATAAGCGGTAAGGGCGCTGTGGCGAGATAGGTCGCCGCTGCGACCAACCTTGTGACAAGTAGACAGGTGGCAGAGATCAGAGGCCAGAGGTCAGAGATCGGGAGCGAGGTGACAGAGGGTGGAATCCGGTTTGCGGGGGACGCCGGTGTCGGAAGCCGCGCCACGTTGGCGGCCGCGCAAACTTGAGGCGGCTTCAAGTGCCCTTGGCGATGCGCTCGGCATCGAACTTGGACAGCCCGGCTTTTCTGAAGCGGCCCTGCGCCTTTTTGATGTCGTAGGTCACGCGGCGGAATTCCACGCGGTCCGATCCCGGATGATAGACCACGTAACAGGACCGTGGGTCACCATCGCGTGGTTGCCCCACGCTCCCGACCCCGATGGCGTAGCGGTAATCCGGATCCAACGTGACCGGTGCATTGTCAGGGGTGCGGCGGGTGATCTTTTTGCCTTTCTCCTGCCAGATGGAGGGTACGTGGGTATGACCGAAGAAACTGACGCGGGTGGTCTGCTGCGCGAAGTGCTCTTTAGCCGAGGTCTGGTCGGTGATGTAGCCGAAGCTCGGGGGGTCGTGGAGAGAGGCGTGGACCAGTTCCATTTCACCAACGGGCACAACGAGCGGAAGTTCGGAGATCCACCGGGCATCGTCGGCGCCGAGTTGCCGGTGGCAGAGCTCGAGCGGCGGCCAAAGGTCGCCGAGTTCGTCGGGATCGAGGTGCTTTTCCCCGGCGGGTCGCGTGGCCAGATACATGGCCTCGTGGTTGCCCATCAGGTTGATCGGGGCGAATTCCCGCATGTATTGCAGGCAGGCGGACGGCTCGGGTCCGTAGCCGATCGTGTCGCCGAGGCAAAAGATGCTGAAGCAGCGTTGCGCGGTGATGTCGGTCAAGACCGCGCCAAGCGCATCGATGTTGGCATGGACGTCGGAAACGATGGCGAGGCCGCCCGTTGGGCGGAGTTGGCAGTTTTGCCTAGGGGCCGTCTCGCGGATCGGCTCAGTGTTCAGTTTTTGGTCAGTTGGCATGAGTGGTTGCGGGTTGGGATGGTCAGGCTCGTCTCACGCGGATGTCCTGTCCTCCTACTTATAAGCGGCCAGCAGGGCTGCGGTGGGCAGCTTTGATAGTCGGGTTGTCGGAATTTTGTGCTGATTGATCAAAATAGTGTCGTAGCCGTCATGTGGAATGATGGCCTCGATACTGCATAGTTCTCTCGGGCACGCACCGGCGGAGCTGTCTTCGACAAAACCGTCGGTCACGATGAGCGCTTTCCGGGGTCTGGTTTGCCGGATGTGCTGATAGACGCAACCAAGCATGGTTCCTCCGGTGCTGCTGGTTTGCAGTTCGCCGTCGACGATCCGTGCAGGGTGGACTTGGGTGGAAAAAGCCCACAGCGGTTTTCGGATGTGGCTGCTGAATCCGGCGAGCAGGGCGACGAGCGCGTCGAGAAACGAATTCATCGATCCACTGACGTCAAGGTAGACCTGCACGCTGCCGGCCGGGCGCGGGTGCACGGTATCCCAAGCAATCTCGGGAATGAGCGGACTCCACAAGGCCCGCAGGGCCCCGCGACGATCTGAGGCATTGAGGACCGGAGCCAAGTGGGTGCGGGTTTGCGGCAGGGTTAGCCGCGAGCGCGGATCAGGCACAATCAGCCGCCGCAGGACGGGCGAAGTTTTTGCGCGCCAGCAGGCAGGCACGTTCTTTTGCACCGGAGCCCGTCTCAGGATTTGCGGTCTGGTGCCATTCGGGTCGTGGAAGACGCCTGCCGCATCGAGGACAACCAGAGCCTGCTTGAGCTTGCGCTCGTCAGCGGCATCGAGTTTTTCCAATTCGGATGGATCACGGCTGTGGTCGCCGAGCAGAGTGGGTCGCCCCTCGAGGCGGAGCTTGAGCACCTCCTTGCCCAAGGAATTTGCGATACTCAGCACGTCATCGGCCAGGGCTGTGCCATTGTAGAGGGACGCGTGAAGCTGTTCGAGCGGGTCGCACCCTGGGCGGTTGTTGATGGAGGCCATGTTCGCCCGCTGGCGTTTTCCTTCCTCCATCGGCCGCAGCAGGGCCAGAAGACCTTGGGCTTCGCGGTAGTAGTTGGCCATCATCGACGAGTACTCGGTCCCGAGCCTTCGGTGGATGATCGCATTGATCACCGCGTCGAGCGCCAGGTTAAGCGCGGGCGTCATCTTTTTGAATTTGAGGGTGTGCCCGAGCAGAATGTGCAGAAACTCGTGGATGAGGACGGCTTTGACCTGCTTCTCGGTCTGGCAATGACGGCGCACGAACCCCAAGTTTACCTGCAGGACGCTCGGTTGGCCCAAGGAGACGGCGAGGGTTTCGACCGAGTTGGTAAAGTCGACACGGCAAAGCGAGAGCACCGCCCGGCAAGCCAGCGGGTTCTCGTCGATCGTCTCCTGCAGGAGAGAGCGGAAGTAGTCTTGGTTAATCCGCATAGAAGTTCCCGAGACGGTGCAGGGTGATAGCGCGGGCGAGACGGTCATGCGTCCAAACCACCGGACGATCCGGTGAATAGAACGACGTGCTGCTCAGTCCCAAGATGGCCGCGCAGAGCAGGGGATCGGCCAGGGCGGCGAAATCCGCTTCCGGGGCGGGCTCGAGGCGCACGATCCATCGTCCTTGGGGCAACTCCGGAAGATGGCGCACGGCGCTGGGCGAACGCAGCTTGGCCTTCTCGAGCAGCGACCCTGCGTATTCGATGAGGGTCATGTCCGGCGGCGGGCGCAGCACGGCGGATGCGCCCACAATGAACGCACCGCGCCGGCCGCGGGTTTTGAGCAACGAGGTCCGCAGGACTTGCTGGCAGTTAGGCGAGATGGGCTGCATGGTGCTTTTTCACGTGCTGTACGCATCGGTGGAAGACGGCCTCGAGTTGCGCCGGCTCCGCCGGAAACGCGTTTTTGGCCAGTAGATGATAGAGCAGCTGCGTGGCCCGCTCGCGGCGTTTGCCTTTGAGTTTCTTCAGAACCGCCGCGGCTGCCGGGTAGTCCCGGTGCGTGGCATCGTATTTCAGGCCGGCGGCCTTGTGATACGGCCGGCGGTTTGGATCGCGCCAAATCAGGGTGGCATCGACCTCAAGGATCTCGGCCGCCGCCCGGCCCAGATCCTGCAATCCCTCGTCACCCACCACTTGGCCGGCATTTTCGACCAGAGCAGGGAAGAGGCTGAGGGCAAAGACCGCGCGGTCGGCCGTTGAGGCGCTGGCCAGAAACTGGCTGACGGCCAAAGTCCCGGTGTCCGCATCGCGACAATGGCCGAGCAGGTAGGAGACCTTCTTGGCCACATCCGTCTGCAGATGGAAGTTGTGCAGCCATTTGTCTTCCCCTTCGGCGCTCACCGCCTCCCAGGCCGTGCGATGGGCCGCCGCGACCACGGTTTCATCGGGCTGGGTCACGGCCGTGCGTTGGGGCAAGCTCCACTCCAAACCCAAGCGGAAGAGTTTTTCCCGGGGCCAATCACTGACCGATTCGAGGGCGAGGAGATTGCGGGCCAGTTGCCGGACGCGGCGCGGGGAGATGCGCAAGCCAGACTGACCAAGTGCACTGGCCACCCGGCGCGCATACTCCAGCACAAGGGGCGAGGGGGCTTTGACCTTTTCCGCCAAACGTTCCCGCGCCTCTTCGACAAACGCGGAGAGCCCGCACTGGTCACGGGAGATGGTGCCTTCACCGCGTGGGTCGGCGATGGCGATCTGGTCAGCCTCCTCCAGATCGGGCCAATCGGCCACGTTGACGATGAAGGCGAAACGATCGGCCAGCGCCGCATCGAGCGGTTCGCAGCCGCTGTAGCCTTCGCCATCCTGGTCGAAGCCCGGAGGGTTCATCGCCGCCCAGCGGTAACGCAGCTTCTCAAGCTTCAGGCCCTGGATCCGTCGCTCATGAACGAGTGAGAAGAGGCGGTTCTGGTGCTCGGGTTTGCAGCGATTGATCTCGTCAATCAGGACCGACTCGGCCTTCCACACGGTAGCCGGGGTTTCGATGTAGCGGATGCCGCTGCCATGTTCCTCGGGCCAGGGAAACCCGACCAGATCGTCGAAGGCGATGAGGCTTGCGTTGTAGTGGCGGTGCTCCAAGCGCAGGGCTTCGGACAGGCTGTTGAGCAGGAAGGTCTTTCCCGTGCCGGCCTTGCCGACCAGCAGCAAAGGATCGCCGCTGACCAGAGCCGCGATGATGACCGGTTCGACCGGATCGTAGCCGTAGACGCCGAGTTGTCGCAGGTATCCGGTCATCATTTTTCCCACTCCAATCCATGACGGCCGAAGTGGCCGTAGTTAGTCGTGGCCTTGAACACGGGCCGGTCGAGCTTGAGCGTGCCAATGATGGAGGCCGGCCGAAAATCGAATCGTCGGGCGTATTGCTCGGCGATTTGGTCGTCACCGGTGCCCCGTGTGTCGACCCGCAAGGAGACAGGATCAGGCAGGCCGATGGCGTAGGCGACTTGGATTTCAGCGACTTGAGCCAAACCGCGCAGAACGATTTGCCGCGCCACATAACGGGCGAAGTAAGCCGCGCTACGGTCGACTTTGGTTGCATCCTTGCCGCTGAATGCTCCTCCGCCGTGACGGGCTGCACCTCCATAGGTATCGACGATGATCTTGCGTCCGGTTACCCCGCAGTCGGCCTCGGGTCCGCCGAGGTCAAAGGGTCCGGCCGGGTTGACCAGAACCTTGGCCTGCGGATTGAACCATGAGCCCAGAGCCACTGGCAGGAGTGCCTCACGCACGTATTCGTGGATTGTCTGTTGTTTGGTATCTGCCGCGTGCTGCGTGGAAACAACAATCGCTGTGACCTCCACAGGACGGTTGTCCTCGTAACGCACGGTGACCTGGCTTTTTGCATCGGGACGAAGGAACGGCACTTCGCCGTGGTGACGATGCGCTGCCAAAGTTCGGGTGATGCGGTGGGCCAGTGTTACCGGCAGAGGCATCAGCTCCGGCGTTTCGCGGGTGGCGAATCCGAAGACTAAGCCCTGGTCGCCGGCCCCGAGCTGCTGGTCGGTGCGGTCGACTCCGCCCGAGATGCGTTCGCTTTGTTTTCCGATCAGATCGGTGACCCTGACCTTGTCGGCATGGAACGCATGTTCGTCGTAGGTGTAACCAATCGACCGAATGGCCCGGCGGGCAACCATCTCGTGGTCGACCAGCGCGTTGGAATTAATTTCCCCGGCCAAGACGACATCGCGCCCTTTGCAAAGGACCTCGCAGGCCACACGGCTTTTGGGATCCTGTTCCAGGTAGGCATCAAGGACCGAGTCGGCGATGAAGTCGCAGACCTTGTCCGGGTGACCCTCGGAGACCGATTCGGAGGTGAAGAGGTAGCTCATGCGGCCTCCTTCCTGTTTTCAGATAAGGAGGCCAGCACCGTGTCGCGCTGACGCCGGGCCAAATGGATGTTCCTGGTCTCGAGCGGCAAACGAAGTCGCTGCTTGGTGTAGTCGGGTCGGTGCACGGTGGCGTGGAGCCACCAGGTGCCGTTATTCCACCAGAGGTGGTGGTTGGGGTTGCGGGGATGCGTGCGCAGGGAGAGCGCGCAGCCTTGCGGTAACGCCGCGAGGGCGGCGGGTTTTGTCTTGGTCATTTTGTGCGTTTCCTCAAACGCACCAAGGGAGATTTTGCTTTCCGGTCGATCCGATCGACCAGCGCATTGGTACGGAAGAGACTCGCTCTCCCGCACCAAGCCACCGTGGGTTCTCCTCCTCGGTTGGCAGCCCTGCCTTTGACGGCAGGACATTCTTGATGCTGGGGATACTTATACAACGGGTCCGCCCGGCGCTCAATGACGTTGTGCGTCATAGCACCAGCCGGGGGCCGGAGTGGGCAGTGGACAGTATTCAGACGTCAGTAATCAGAGGACAGGGGACGGAATCCGGTTTGCTGCCCCACCTCCGTCGATCCTTCTGCTGGTGGTGCAAAAGACCTGATCAGTTGCCTTTGGCAATGCGGGCAGCATTGAATTCGGAAAGTCCGGCCTTCTTGAATCAAGCCTGCGCTTTTTTGATGTCGTAGGAAATGCGGCGGAACTCCACGCGGTCGGAAGCTGGATAGTAGACGACGTAGCAGGAGCGAGGGTCGTCGTCGTGTGGTTGACCAACACTTCCGACTCCGATGGCGTAGCGGGTAGCGAGTAAGGATTCGGGGCCTTTCGGCACTCGACTCCACGGGGGAGAAGGGTGCACCCTGAGCCGTATGGGACAACACACTCATGGGCAAGAGGCCGCCCTCGCCGTTTTCCAGAAGCACGTGCAAGCCGAACTCGACGGCGACCTCGACACGACCATGGCCACCATGACGGACCATCCGCACCTCTACAACATGCCCACGCGCATGGGCGGCGATGGACGCGAGGGCGTGCGCGAATTCTACAAGAATCACTTGGTCGGCAAATTCTGGCCCCCAGATGTAGTGATGGAGGCAATTTCAGTGACGGTGGACGCGCACCAGCTCGTCGAGGAACTCCGCATCAGTTTCACGCACACCGTCGAAATCGAATGGATGCTGCCCGGCATCGCCCCGACCGGGAAGAAAGTCGTCGTAGCTTTTGCGGTCATCGTCGGTCTCGAAGACGGCAAGGTGTCGCACGAGCACATCTATTGGGACCAAGCCACCGTTCTGGCGCAAATCGGACTCATCAATCCGGCCGGCTTGCCGGTGGTCGGACCCGAGAGCGCCGCGCGGCTCAAGCCCCGCGCTTGATCCACGGCATACCATCCATTCCCCTCGCCGGCGGCGAAACGGCAACCATCACCATGCCGAAAAAGATGTCACCGCAATCGTGGCAAATGTTCATCGACACGCTGGAGCTTTGGAAAAAACAGGCGGGAGTGGCGGAGCCGTAGTAGCGAGTAAAAGTTGGGAAAGTGGAAAGTGAAAGTGGCAAGAGACCAAGGGACGAAGAGCCGGAGCGCAGCGTAGACAGCGCGAGGATCGCCGCGGCGACTAAACTACCGAGGGCAAACTAAGAGACCAAAAGTTAAAATGTGCGAAAGTGCGGAGGTAAAAGGTGAAAAGTCGGCAGTGGGCAACTTGAGCCGAGCGGTGCGAACCGGAGGCGGAGCCGTAGATAGGTCGCCGCGGCGACCAAACATCCCAAAGGCAAACTTGTGGTCCGCCTTCGCGCCGCTACGGCGTGACAGGCGAGTGACGAGAGCCGGAAAACCGAAGGACGGAGGGAGGAATCCGGTTTGCTGGAGCCGATCTGGCGGGTTATGGTGCGCCCATTAGCACGAACCCGGTCATTCACGTTCCATCCGGCTCAGGAAAATCGTTGTGGGGTCCCGGTGGTGACCGCTACCGCTTTCTGATTACGGGAGAAACCAGCGGTGGATCCTGTTTCATCGTGGAGTGCTTGGTGCCGCCGGGCGGCGGACCTCCGATGCACACCCATCTGCGGGAGGACGAATGTTTTTATCTCGTGGAAGGGGAGTTGGAGATCGAGGTGGGGGGCAAGAGGGTTGATGTCCGGGTCGGAGATTTCGTCCATGCACCGCGGGGCGTTCCCCACGCCTATCGCAACACGGGATCAAACCACGCCAAGATGATCGCTACCTTCACCCCTGCGGGGATGGAAGGTTGGTTTGAGAAGACATTGGATCCTGCTGGAGAGGGTGAAGAAATGCCGCCAGCGCCGAGCCCCGGAATGGTTCAGCGCATGCTGGATGCAGGGCCTGAATTCGGCGTCGAATGGTGATCTCCCAGTGGGGCGGGAAGCAGCATTACACTAGCCACGGTGGACCACAACTACCGGGCCACGCTTTCGAGCACCTGATAAGCCCGCGGCGGGGCAGAGTTGACGGAATGCGCCCGTTCCAATGGCCGCGGTGGGTCCTTCGAGGATGCTGAATTACGGCTCGGTGTCTCTCCGGGGAACTTCTGAGAGATCAAAGCCGGCCGGGGGCGTGCACTCCTGATTGATCCACTGGATGACCGCAGCCCAGCCGGCGCTTTCCACATCATGCGGAAGGTATCCTTGGATGGCGGCCACGACCTCCCATCCGTCGTGCAAATGGGCCGTGAGCACCGGATCGGTCAGTTCGGTTTTCTTCACCTTGGCAATATAGTCCTCCGGGGGAAGGGTGCCTGCCACCTTCCCGTATCCCGGCATGCGGCTGCCTCCGACCATGCGCCAGGCTTTGAGGCGGCTGACCAGTTCCCTGGTGGCCACGGTCAGGGCCTTGCCCAACCCATGATGCTGATGCTTGGGGTGAACAAACAGGTCGGCCCCGTAGAGAGTGTGACCCTCGGGGTCATGATCGGTGAAACTTCCTCCGGCGGTGAGCGTGTCCCACGAATCATCCAAATGGAAATAGACCAACTGGATCAGGAGGGTGAAGTGGGCGCCGGCGACTTCCCCCGACTCCTGATGGATCACGACAAACTGCCCCTCGGGAAATACCCGGTGATGAGCAGCAAGCTCGTCCACCGTGTAAGGACGTTCCGTCGGGTAGACCATCTCGCAGATGGCCGAAATCTGGGGATAATCTTCCTCCGACATGAGCCGGAGGGAATACCCTTCCGGCAAGTGCAGGCTGGCTTCCTTCATCGGCGGGAAGATTCAGCGGACGGTCGTGGAAAGCCAGCCAAAATCCTGTGCTTGCACGCAAAATCCTCCCCCGGGTCATCATCTGCCGATTCGTCATGGGTAGCCGTGGAAAAAATGAGCAGGAGTGGGCGCGCGAGCACGGTGCGAAGAGACACATTAGCCCGGAAGATGCCGAGCTTGCGCTGAGGGTTTTGCCGGGCGGACTAACTCATCTTTCCGTCCTTTCGCGCAGCACGCTTGCGGTACATTTCGAGCTGGCAGTCGAATCCTCCCAGATCAACCGCCTGACGGTATTCCAACTTGAACGAGGGCGAGCTTGGTCCATCCCGCAGCCGACCTATGGTTAAATGGCAATAAGTCCATGCGTCAAAGCCCCGCATCCCGCCCCGGCCCACACTTCGACAATTGGCAAAACGTCGAATTGTTTTAGTCCTCAGCCAGCGCACCCGGTGCTTAGTTCCGTATTTGCCGGAGCAGCCCGTGTGGGTTATGGTCCACCCATGAGCACATTGGCCCGACATCGCGGCGGGATTCGCCGCGCATACCCGACCTCTGTGCTTTAGCGGGGACAAAGCGCGCAACTTGGCGGTAACGATTTTACTCAATGCGTCGCCTCCTCCATGGGGAAATTGGCACAAGCGCTCTAATGTCGAAGCGGAGCGCCGGACTTTTACTAATTTTCGCAGGGCGGTTAACAAGGTCATCCACCCGCATGAGGTCGATCACATCGAATTCGTGCCGCTGCCGCCCCAAGCGCCAAAAGCTTAGAGCATCGGTGTGGCGAGTGCATCTTGCCCGCGTGACGCGAAGCGCACAACGTTGCCATTGACTGTATCGGCTAGCAAAACCAGCCTCGGTGCCATGCCATGTAACCCGCACGCCAGCTGGGCTGAGGTTTACGATACCGCTTACGAGCAGGTGTTCGGCTCGATTTACGAGACTTTGACCGTCAGCACAATCGCCGCGGTGCAGAAAAAGTACGCGCCGCCGGCCTTAACGGCTAAGGGGCTTTGATCGTATTCTAACTATCCCAAGGCCGGATCCGAAAGAGTATCCAGAACACCCTTCAGGTCCGGATCGCGCAAGGCGTGCAGTTTTAGCCAAATATTCAGAGTGAAGGCCTCCGACAAAAGCGACTTTGCCTCTTCGATGCACCCCAATGTGGCCCGATAGCAGGCGAGATTGTAGAGGAGCACTGCGTCGGGCACATATTTCTCCTTTGCCGAATCGAGAAGATGCGCTGCTGCTTGTTCACCCTCGATCACCCGGACAGCTTCCGCCATCTTGATTATGTGCCGCACATCCCACGGCTCAAGTTCGGCAAGCTGTCGCGTGGCCTCCGCAACGATATCCCACTTCTCCATGGCGCGGCAGACATCGGCTCGTATCCTGAGAAATGGAACAGCCTGATGGTAACTCTCATCAATCTTTACCAAGGCGTTCCAAGCCAACCCGTGCATCCCAAGCTCGAGATATCCTTGGACAACGGTGAGTTCGCGATGCAGATGGGTTTGCATTCGTATGCTTTGGCCGATGGCTAATGGGCGGGAGAACACCTCTTGTCTCAAGGATTTTGTGCGTCATAAGCCTTCGAAGCTATTGACGCCGTCGAGGGCTTTGCCTGAAGTTAGGACCAATCGATGGCAGCCCCAACGCCAACCCACTGCGAGCAGCTTCTCCTCCCTTTCATGGTTTCCCGGCCACGGAAACTGCAACCTGATCTGGACCGCGTCCGCCGCCACGGTGGCGCGCCCATTGAGGTGAAGCGCGCTGTCTTCCAAAGCCGTCGCCTCCACCGCAAAGGCAAACACCAGCAGGCTTGGGATCTTCTCATGCGCCTGCCCGACGAATTCGACGACTACCACGAGCTCATCCGCGAAAGATTGATCATCGTCACTTGGGCCAACCCTTTGGACCGATCGCAGACCTGCCTCTGGGCCAAGTGGGTCGTGCAAGCCGAACCCGACTGCCAATGGAACTGGCAGACCTTGGAGCTCGAAGTCTATAGGCAACACGGACCTCTCGCCGCGCTCGAAGTCCTTTACGCAGCCAAAGAACGCTTTGCCGATTCCCTCGAGGAATTCCGCATCGATTGGGGCTGGTTCATCGCGCAACGCCTGTGCCAAGTCGGCCTCATCCCTGAAGCCCAAGAAGTTGTCGAACAAATGGTCGAAGATGATCCCATCAACCGCGACTTCCTCCTCGAATACGAAGAATTCTACCCCCTCTGGCCCTTCCTGCGCACTTTGCCGACCGCAACGGTGGCCGACTAACGTGCCAGTGACACCGTTACATGCCCCAGGCTGTGGCTTTGTTTCGGAGGAGAAAACTTGGCGATGGTGACGCGGTAAACCTGCCGATCGTTGAGGATGATGGGTTCAAACTTCCGAACTGCCTTACTCCCACTGAAATGACTGGTCTGACTTCAGGCGTGGTGCGCATCTTTTACTGTGCAAGAGAGAAAGCCGTCTGAACCCGACCGGAACACGCCCCCCCTTATCGACTACGCGTCAAAGGAAGCCAGAGCCATCGCCCTAATGGCAGCTCAGTTTTGCCGGTTGCCGGACTGCGACACCGTAAAAACATTCGGCAAAGCCGTTTTCCCGACCCAGCGAAAAACGGCGCAGCGTGAGGCAAGGCAAAAGGGTCAGGCCTTGCTCTGTGCGTGTTCCGGTCGGTTGCCCTCGATCCACTGGACATCGCCGGTGGCGAGATTGCGGTAGACATCGGTCGAGCCGGCTCCGCCCAGGTAGTCGAAGTATTCAGACTCGCGGCCGCTCTCGAAGGTGAAGCACCGCTGACTCAGCGAATTCTCGAATTCCCGTCTGTCGGGGACCGCCATGAGCGTGGAGGTGTCCCCGGCCAAGCGGCAGGCCAGCACGACCTTGCGGGCGGCCCCATCAAGGTTCACCGGTGGATTCGGTGTGGCGCCGCTCGGCTTCTGCGACGATGGCGTCGACCGTGTTGGAGGCCTCCTTGATGGCGTGGCCGCGCAGTCCGGCCACCAGTCTCGTTGCCGGTTCGACGTGGTTGGTGTAGCAGATGACCGTGATGTCCCCGTGCGGTTCGACCCGCAAACTTCCTACGGCCGATTTGGCGAAGAGGGCTTCGAGGAGATTCCAGTGCACGGTGTAGCCCTCGGGCGTCTTTTCGTAGCGGTTGCGCACCAGGTAGCTGATGGTGAAAATAACCGGCAATTTCACGGTGTAACGCACGTCCTTGGTGTTGGCGTCCGGTTCATTTTCCACCACGGCGGACTTCAGGTTGTCGATGAAGCTGTTGGCGTTTTCGTAGTCGAGAAAGAGGGCGGTCACTCCCTCCGGCGTGGCCTTCACCTTGCGGTAAATGCGGACTTCGGGCCAGGTGGCGCCAGGTTTTTCCACCGTGATGAGGACGCTTTCTCCGGCCTCGAGTTTGCTGCGGTCGGCTGCGGATAACTCCTCAACCATGGCACCTGTGGCCGGGGCCGAAAAGGCGAGGGCCGCGAGGAGCAGGGTGAGAGGCTGGCGCAAGGCGAGGCCGAGAAGAGGAAGCACGCGGATAATCATTCGTTATCTGGTTGATGGAGCGTCGTTCTGTTAGCCATGAGAACGTGCAAATCGACATACTGACACTTTTTCCAGCCATGGGCGAGGGTTTGCTTAACGAGAGCATGCTGCGCATCGCCCGCGAGAAGGGCTTGGCCTCCATCCGTCTGCGCAATCTCCGCGATTGGGCGCCGGGCAAACATCGGGTGACGGACGAACCTCCTTACGGGGGCGGTGCCGGGATGGTGCTCAAAGTCGAGCCGGTCGCCCTCGCTCTGGAGGAACTCCGCCAACCAGCATCGCGCGTCATCCTTCTCTCGGCCCAAGGCCGGCGCTTTGACCAGGCCGCGGCCAGACGGCTGGCCGGCGAAAAACATCTCATCATGATTTCCGGTCACTACGAGGGGATCGACCAGCGGGTGGCCGATCATTTGGTCGATGAGGAAATTTCGCTCGGCGATTACATTCTGACCAATGGCACACTACCCGCGCTCGTCGTTGCGGATGCTGTGGTGCGGTTGCTGCCTGGCGTGCTCGGCGACGAGCAGTCGGCAGCCGACGAATCCTTCTCCCACGGACTGCTCGAATATCCGCACTACACCCGACCGGCGGAATTCCGGGGGTGGAAAGTGCCCGATATTTTGCTCTCCGGAAACCATGCGGCGATCGAAGCGTGGCGCCGTGAGCAGGCACGCGACCGCACGCGCGACCGCCGTCCGGATCTCGGGTCCGGCTCGGGCGCGGCGTCCCCCGCGCCCCGCCCTCCAACCGGATAGCGTGGAACCTGCTTTATCCTCGGCCACCACACCTTCAATGGATGGCGGGTGGGATTACGTGACACGGCAGGGCATCTGTGTCATTTGATGCGGACGTTTTATCCCCGCTCCGCTTCCGCATGAAACTAAAATCCTTCCTCCTTGCTTTGGCCTTCCTCCTCGTGGTGGTCGGCATGGTGGCCGGGGTGAAAACGCTCCAGATCGGGAGATTAATATCTTCCGGTGAGACCAAGGCACCGCCCGTCGAGACAGTCAGCACCGCTCCCGTGACCAAAGAACGCTGGGAGCTCTCGGTCGAATCGGTCGGTTCGCTCCGTGCCGTGCAAGGGGCCGACCTGAGCACGGAGGAGTCCGGGATGGTGACGAAAATCTTTTTTGAAAACGGGCAGGAAGTGAAAGAAGGCGACCTCTTGCTCGAGTTGGACACCCAGACCGAGGAAGCGAACTTGCGTTCGGCCGAAGCGGAAGCCGATCTGGCCCGCACGGTCTATGACCGCACGAAGCAACTCCGGGTCAACAGCACCGTGCCGCAATCGGAGATGGACGCGGCCGATTCGAATTTGCGCAAGATGACCGCCTTGGTCGAGCAACTGCGCTCGACCATCCGGGAGAAGCAGCTCCGCGCCCCTTTCACCGGGCGCCTCGGCATCCGCGAGGTCAACCTCGGGCAGTTCGTCGACCAAGGGGACAAAATTGTTTCCCTGCAGTCGCTTGACCCGATCTTTGTCGACTTCCTTCTCCCACAGCAGTTGCTCTCCAAGCTCATTACGGGGTGTCCGCTGCGTGTGCTGACCGACGTTTATCCCGAAAAAGTTTTCGAGGGTAAACTTACCGCGGTGAATGCCGAAATCGACCCCGTGACGCGCAATATCCGACTGCAGGGCACGCTGAACAATCCGGGCGACCTCCTCCGCCCCGGCATGTTCGGGCGTGTCTTGCTTTCTTTGGGGGAAGCTTCCGAGGTGACAACCATTCCGCTCACCGCCGTGGTGGCCGCCACTTATGGTGATTCGGTTTTTGTGATCGAAGAAAAAGCCGGCGAGGGCGGAGTGGCAAAAACCGTCGCTACCCAGCGGTTCATCCGCACGGGGCGCGCCAAAGGTGATTTCATTGCCGTGACCGAGGGGTTGCAACCCGGGGAGACGGTGGTCTCGGCCGGTGCGTTCAAATTGCGCAACGGTGCCATCGTGGAGGTGAACAATGACATGGCGCCGCGTCCGGAGCGGCAGCCGCGTCCGGAGGATTCATGAGCCTGCGGCATTTGGGACGGCGCGGCGAGTCCGGTGGACCGGGCTCGTTCACCGACATATTCATTGAGCGGCCCGTTTTGGCCGCCGTGGTTGCCCTCCTGATCATTGTGCTGGGATTGCAGGCTGTGCTCGGCCTCAAAGTGCGGCAATATCCGCGCAGCGACAACGCCTCGGTCACCGTGACCACGGTGTATATCGGCGCGAGCGCCGATCTGGTGCGGGGGTTCATCACCACACCGCTGGAGCGGGTCATCTCCGGGGCGGACGGCATCGACTACGTCGAATCGCAAAGTTCGCCCGGTCGCTCGGTCATCACCGCGCGGCTCAAGCTCAATTACGATTCGACCAAGGCCTTGGCCGAGATCAGTTCGAAAGTGGACCAGGTGCGCAACGACCTGCCGCCCGAGGCCGAGGTGCCGGCGATCAATATCGTCAACGCCGACTCCGAACGCGCCGCGGCCTATCTCCGTTTCACCTCCGACATCCTCCAGCCCAACGAAGTCACCGATTACCTGGCTCGCGTCATCCAGCCGCGCTTCTCCGCCATCCCCGGGGTGCAGCGCGCCGAAATCCTCGGCGGGCGGGTCTTTGCCATGCGCATCTGGCTCAAACCCGACCAGATGGCCGCGCTCAATGTCAGTCCCGCGCAAATCCGCCAAGCCTTGGCCGGCAACAACTATCTCTCGGCCGTCGGCCAGACCAAAGGCGCGCTAGTCACGGTCAATCTGACCGCCAATACCGACCTCAACTCGGCGGAGGAATTTAAACAACTGGTCGTCCGGGAGAGTGCCGGAGCCATCGTGCGGCTCAAGGACGTGGCCGACGTGGTGCTCGGCGCGGAGGACTACGACTCCGAGGTGCGATTTTCCGGAGAGAAAGCCGTTTTCATGGGGATCTGGGTGCTGCCCAATGCCAACGCCCTCGATGTGCTCACCGGGGTGCGGACGGAATTGGAGGAAATCAACCGCGACCTGCCAGCCGGTTTGGAGGGAGGCATCGGCTATGACTCGACGGTCTACATCCGCGACTCGATCGATGAAGTGCTCAAGACTCTGGCCGAGACGTTGCTCATCGTTGTCGTGGTTATCTTCCTTTTCATGGGCTCGCTGCGGGCTGTTCTCGTTCCGGTTGCCGCCATTCCTTTGTCCATCATCGGCGTATTTTTCCTCATGCAGATGGCCGGGTTCACGGTCAATCTGCTGACCCTCCTGGCCATTGTTCTGTGCGTCGGCATCGTGGTCGATGACGCCATTGTCATGGTCGAAAATATCGAACGGCATTTGTCCGAGGGCATGACGTCTTTCGATGCCGCGATCAAAGGCGCCCGGGAGTTGGTCGGTCCGGTCATTTCCATGACCATCACCTTGGCCGTGGTCTATGCGCCGATCGGCTTCCAAGGCGGTCTGACCGGCGCCCTCTTCCGCGAGTTCGCCTTCACCCTGGCCGGTGCGGTCCTTGTCTCGGGCCTTGTTGCGCTGACCGTTTCGCCGGTCATGTGCGCCAAAATGCTCAAGCCCGGCATGGAGGACCACGGCTTTGCCCGGCTGGTCAACCGTGGCTTCAGCCGTCTGCGCAACATTTATGGCCGCGCGCTAGACGCCGTCCTGGCCGCACGACCGGCGGCTTATTTCGTATGGGCGGTCATCGCCCTGCTCTGCATCCCGATGTTCCGTATGTCGCCGTCCGAGTTGGCCCCCTCCGAAGACCAGGGAATTATTTTCGGCATCGTCGATGCGCCGGCCAATGCCACGGTGGAAGAAACCGCGCGTTATGCCGAAGCGGCCAACGACATTTTCTTCAGCGAGCCCGAGACCGACTTTTCCTTCCAGTTGACCCAGCCGTCCTCCGGCTTCAGCGGCATGCGCCTCAAACCGTGGAGCGAACGCGAGCGCACGCCGAACGAGATCCTGCCCGGACTCGCCGCCAAACTGGACCGGATTGCCGGCATCAGCGTCCGTGCGGTGACCCCGCCCTCTTTGCCTGGCGGCGGCAACTTCCCGGTCGAATTCATCATCGCCTCGACGGCCGAGCCGGAGCAGATCCTCGAGATCGTACGCACGCTGCAGCAAAAAGCGGCCAAGAGTGGCATGTTCGCTTTCCCGCCGATCATCGACACCAAGATCGACCAGCCGGAAGCCGAATTCCTCATCGACCGCGACAAGGTGGCCTCGCTCGGACTGAATCTCCGTCAAGTCGGCGAGGACATCTCGGCCATGGTCGGCGGCAATTACGTCAATCGCTTCAACATCGGCGGCCGCAGCTACAAAGTTATTCCGCAGATCCAACGGTCAGGACGACTGAACCCCGACCAACTCGAGAGCATTTACGTGACCGGCCCCGCTGGACGTCTGATGCCGCTCGGTGCGGTGGCCACGATGAAGCAATCGGCCCAACCGCGTTCGCTCAACCGCTTCCAGCAACTCAACGCGGTGAAGTTGAGCGGCGTGGCCATCCGTCCGCTCGACCAGGCCCTGCGTTTCCTCGAGGACGAAGCGACGAAAATCATGCCGCCGGGCTACGCCATCGATTATACCGGGGAATCGCGCCAGTTGCGGACGGAAGGCGACAAGTTTCTCCCCGCTTTTGCTTTGGCCCTCGTGCTTATTTTTCTGGTCCTCTCCGCCCAGTTCAACAGCTTCCGCGATCCATTCATCATCCTCCTTGGTTCGGTCCCTCTGGCCCTCTTCGGGGCCCTGGTTTTCACCTTTTTGAAAATGCCCGCGCCGAACGTCCCGTTCTGGACCGACGGGTGGACGACGACGATGAACATCTATTCGCAGGTCGGCTTGGTCACTCTGGTCGGCCTCATTGCCAAGCACGGCATCCTCATCGTCGAGTTCGCCAACCAGCGCCAGCGGGCCGGAGTGAGCAAGCTCGAGGCGGTGCGCGAAGCATCGCGGGTCCGTTTCCGCCCGATTCTTATGACCACCATGGCCACCGTGGCCGGACACTTCCCGCTTGTCCTGGTCAGCGGCGCGGGGGCTGCCGCGCGCAATTCGATCGGCCTCGTGCTGGTCGGAGGCATGGCCATCGGGACGATTTTCACGCTGTTCATCATCCCGTGTCTTTACCTGCTCATGGCCAAGAACACGGCCAAGCAGTCGCGCAACCCCTATGACGCTCCGGCCACCGCACCCGCCAAGGTTTGATCAGCGTAATTCCTCGACTTGTAGCGGCGGTCTGTGACCGCCGGAACCTCAAGGCGCTGACACAAGAGGCGGATCGCGCCCTCCGGGCGCGATGTTCGTTTGGAAAATCGCGATGGGCACATCGCGATCCACCTGGGCTGAACGGAAGGTGATACCTTTGCGCTTGACCGCGCACCTCGACTGGAATCACCTGCGGAAGACATGAAATCCTTCCTTTTGCTCCTTCCCGCCGCTCTTTTGTTTTCCGGTTGTGCCACATCAACGCAGTCCCGCGATGTCACGCTGATGCAGCGTTTCAAGCAGGCCGACGCCGACGGGAACGGTCAGCTTTCCCGCACCGAATTTTCCGACGCCCTCATCACGGACGCCTATCCGCTTTATGACAAAACGGGCAAAGGGTATTTCACCCTCGAGGAGTTTGTCGCCGGGGGCGGCACGGAGGCATCCTTCCGTGACCTTGATCGCAGCGGCACCGGACGCGTTACGCTGGCTGACGTCAAAGTCAACCAGCGCGCCCGCGACCAGTTTTCCCAGCCCTTTGACGGTGCTGACACCTCGCGCAGCGGCCAGCTGACTTACGACGAGTTCATGGCTTACCGTGCGGCCGCCGCGCCTTACGTGCGCTGATGTCGCCTTTGGATTCCGGCGATTTTTACGAGGCGCTGCAGCTCGCGGTCAGCCCGGTCATCCTCATTTCGGCTTACGGTTTGCTCCTGCTCAGCATGACCAACCGTCTGGGCCGCGCCATTGATCGGGCGCGGCAATTGGCGCGGGATGGATCGCCCGGCAAGGAGGAGCAGATCGCCATCATTGCGCGGCGGGCGGTTTGGATCCGGCAAGCCATTGTCTTTGTCTGCCTTGCCCTTTTGGCCGCCGCGCTGTTGGTCCTGGTGCTTTTCGCCTCGGTGTTGCTGGAAATCGGCATCGCTCCGGCGGTTGCCTTGCTTTTCATTGTCAGTGTGGTTTGCCTGTTCATCGGACTGACTTATTTTCTGGTCGATATTTTCGCCTCGCTCCATGCCATGCAGGCCGAGTTGCAAGAAGCCTCGCGCTCCAAAGGCGCCGACCAAACCTAAGTTTGCTTTTCTGCTACGACCGAAGAAGTTTCCCCAACCTTCAGAAGATCGGGCGGCCGAAGTTTTCTGCAGACAGATGGTCGCAGTAATCGTCCCTTGACGGAAAGACCATCGGTTGATGTAGGCTTTGCCATGAAGTATTTACCAGTCGGGTCAAGCGGTGCCGCCTATTCCAAGTCACGCGCTTTCACCTTGGTCGAACTTCTGGTCGTTATCGCAATCATAGGCGTCTTGGTTGGCCTTCTACTTCCGGCGATTCAGAGTGCGGGAGGCTGCGAGAAGGAGTTCGACGGACAACCGGGTTGACCAGCGCCAAATCATTTCGGATCTCATCGGCGCCATCAAACAATATGACTCCAACGCTGTCGTCCAAGTTTATGGCATCAATTCCAACGGAAGTAAGACCTCCATCCCGCAATCGGACTTGTCATCGATCTCCGACAATGCCGAGGTGACATTGAATATCCCCGATCTTGGTTTGCACACCATTGATTCGTCCGACCAGCAAGGATTTTTCCGTTTGAGAATCGGTGCCAACTACGAAGGACAAGTCGGACCGGCGACCTTCCATCTTGTCGGGGCAAGCCTGACCGAGCCAGCAGCTACGGAATATCTTTTGTCTGTCCCGCGTCCCGCTGGCGGAACCCTTCAGGACAACGCGTATGTTATATCGAATGAGGAGGTCTACAGGGTTGAGTATAGGTCCTCACTCGATGGGGAATGAAGTACCTATTCTCTTATCTCCGATACGATGGCATTTGAATCTCCCGAGCCTCAAGGCCTCTGACCGCGGCAGTCTTCCCCGAGCCAAAGCTCTCCGCCAACGATTTGCAGGGAAAAAGAAAAATCTCCGTCAGCCTCTCGGCGCCCCGTCACGCACTCCCCGCGAACTGCCAAACCTCCCAAGTTTCGCAATCTTCGCGAATCTCTTCCGACCGAAGAAGTTTCCTCAAGTTCCGGAAAATCGGGCTGCCGGGATTTGAACCCGGGACCTCTTGAACCCCATTCAAGCGCTCTACCAAGCTGAGCCACAGCCCGTGACTGAGGGGGAAAAATATCACGAAAGTGGCGGGCGTCCCGCAAAAAATCTCCGGATCCGCTGGACAGAGGTGCGGTGGTCATGACGTGATATCCGCATGATTCGGCTTTGCTTTGCAATGGCGGCCGTGGCGGGACTCGTCCTGGCCGGTTGCGGTCCGTCCGCCCCTCCACCGCCGCCTCCGACCCCCACTCCGATGCCGACCCCGGTGCCGTCGCCCACCCCGACCCCGACGCCTTTTGTGCCGCGCAAGCCGATGGAGACCGGGATGATTTTCAACGGGCTGCAATATCGGTGGAAGGTCGAGACGTCTCCCGGGGATACGGCGGCCCGCGACCGCGAGGTCGACAACTCTTACCGTCTTGAGTTGAAGCTCAAAATCCGTGTCCCGCGCCCGGCGACCTCGTTGCAAGATGTGCGGGTGGCCAATGCGCGTCTGCCGGAGTTATTGCCGTCGCTGCCGCTCTTGCTGGAATCCGCGCGGGTTTCGCCGGATTACGGGAAAATTTATGACCTGAAGCTCGCTTGGCTGAAGGGGCGTTTGGAAAAAATCGAACAGATCCTTTCGCGTCATAATTTTTACGATTGCGACACCATTCTGCAGCTTAAGCATCCCGAGACCGGACGGCGCGCACTCTTCGTGCAGGGCGATATGGACGTGAATGTGGATGGCTCCGATGGCGACCGGAATGTCGAGGTGGATGGGTCGGGGCAGTTCTTCCAGGCGCAGACCAGTTACCGTTGGCCGAAGACGACGGACCGTCCGAATCCTTTCCTCAAAAGGTTCGAAGAGCGCATGGCCGAGGCGGAGGCGGAATTGGCTCAGCCCGAGACGAAGGAGGTGCGGCGGCAGGAGTTGACCGAGCGCATCGCGGCGTCCAAACGCCAGCTAGCCGATCTGAAAAGTGCGAGTTTTCTGGTCAGCAAAACCGACCCGACCATTGTGCTGCCCGGATTCATGATGCGGGGTGATGGTGCCGACGTGCCCAAAGTCGGGGACTATGCGGTCGTCATTCACGGGGACAAAATGTATCCGTCCATGGTCGGTGATGCCGGTCCCTCTTACAAAGTGGGCGAGGCCTCGCTGCGTCTTTGCGACGAGATCCGGAAAACCGGCACGCCGCTGGCGCGTCCGGTCAGCGATTTGGCCGTGACTTATCTGGTCTTCCCCGGTTCGGCCGAGGACAAGAGATCGGTGCCCGATCTGGAAAAGTGGCACCAGCGCTGCACCGATTTGATGGCCCAAATCGGTGTGCCCAATGCGCCGCTGCACCGCTGGGAAGACATCGTCCCGCCTTGGCCCACGCCCACACCGATGCCGACGCCGGATCCCGCGGCATCCCCTGCCGGCCAACCATCTCCGGCGGCCCCGGCGGAACCGGAGCCAACGGCCAGCCCGACAACTTGAGGGGCAGGCCCTCTTTGCGGCAAACGGTGGGAAGGTCGCACCGAGCGAAGCGGCAGTGGTATCTTCAGTTGGGTCGGAAAGGATGTTCAGAACAACTTATGGATTTTCTGCAGAAAATCCATGAATTAGGTTTGAAAAAACATGTAGCCACGGATTGGGGAGGATAAAGGAGGATGAGCCGAAGAAGTTGTGCCGGCTGACACCGGCCCAACTTCGTTTGCTTCTCGGGGAAATCAACGAACAGACAGAGGGGGGGGCTTCAGTAGACTGGCACCCGGATTACCGACCGGAGGTTTTTTGCGCCGGTGTGCCGGTGCAAAATCATCCTCTTCCATCTTCTTGTATCCATGGCTACGACTTTTCCGAAACCGCTCTAATAGTATGCTAACCATTCGAGCCCAGCGTTTTGTTCTCGATGACCTTGTTTTCCGGGCGGGGGACAGGAGGGGTCTTCAGGCCACGCCGGCGAAGAGTTGTTTTTCCCAAAATCCGAGGCGGACCTGCAGTGCGGGGTGATCGGTGAGCTCCGGATCGTGGGCCATAAGTTTTTGGGCCGCGGATCGGGCTTCTTCGAGCAGGGGGAGATCGCGGGGGAGCTTGGCCAAACGGACGGGGGGGAGGCCGGTCTGCGCGGTGCCGAGGAGATCGCCGGGCCCGCGTAGCTCAAGGTCGGCCTCGGCGATGGAAAAGCCGTCCGAGGCTTCCTCGAGGATTTTCAAGCGCTCGATTTTGTCCCCGGCCTCTTCGCCGGCCAGCAGGATGCACCAGGATTGGTCCGCGCCGCGGCCGACGCGTCCGCGCAACTGGTGCAACTGGGCCAGACCGAAGCGTTCGGCATTTTCGACCAGCAGCACGGTGGCGTTGGCCACATCGATGCCGACTTCGATCACCGTGGTGCTGACCAGCACGCGGGTTTCCCCGGCGCGGAAGCTGGCCATGATAACATCTTTTTCGTCCGCCTTGAGCCGTCCGTGGAGCAGGGCGCAGGAGTGTGGGGCGAGGCGTTCGCTCCATCGCGCGTATTCCGCGGTGGCGGCTTTCAACCCGGTGCGCGCGCCCTCTTCGATCACCGGATAGACCAGGTAGGCTTGGCGTCCCTCGTCGAGTTTTTGCCGGAGAAAGGCGGCGGCCTCGCCGAGTTTTTCCGGCGCGCGGACCAGCGTGCGGATGGGAAGGCGTCCGGGCGGCATTTCGTCGAGCAGGGACAAATCGAGATCGCCGTAGAGGGTGAGGGCGAGGGTGCGGGGGATGGGGGTGGCCGACATGACGAGGACATGCGGGTGCGGTTCTTGCCCGGAAAGTTTGGCCCGTTGGCGCACCCCGAATTTGTGCTGTTCGTCGATCACGACGAGAGCGGGGCGGCCGACGATTTCCGGGGCGAAGAGCAGGGCATGCGTGCCGATGACGATGCGCGGGCCGGACGCACCGGATTTTTCCTGGCGGGCGGCGGTGCGGAGGATGACGGGGACACCGAGCGGCTCGAACAGCTTGCGAAAATTTTCGTAATGCTGGTGGGCCAGCACTTGGGTGGGGGCCATGAGCGCGGCGGAGTGTCCCGCCGCGATGGCGCCGAGCATGGCGGTGGCGGCGACCACGGTTTTTCCGCTGCCCACATCGCCGTGGAGGAGGCGGTTCATCGGATGTCCGGTCGCGAGGTCGTCAAAGATGTGGGTGAGCACGCGCTTTTGCGCGGTGGTGAGGTCGAAGGGCAGGGCTTTGAGGAATCGGGCGAGGAGTTTGCTTTGCCGCGGGACCACGGGAGCGCGGCCACCGGTCTGGCGCGCGCGCTGCCGGGCGAGCACGCATTGCATTTCGAAGAGTTCTTCGCGGGCGAGGTGGGTGCGAGCCGACTCAAATTCGTCCTCCGATGCGGGAAAGTGGATGGCGCGGAGGGCGGTGGCGGTGGTGAGGTGGTTGGGTTGAGTTCCGTCGGCGCGGCCGGCCGCTGTTGCCGGGGAGGCTGGCCAGAGCTGCGGGATGGCTTGGCCGGAGATTTGCGCGAGGGTCTCGAAAATGAGGCGGCGCAGGGCGCGGGGACTCCAGATTCCGATCGACGGATGGACCGGGGTGATGCGGTTGAGGTGGATGAGGGCGCTGTCCGGTGCATCGCTCTCGAGGACCTCGAAATCGGGATGATCGAAGACCAGTCCGCCTTTTTTCAGGGCGCGCGGTCGGCCGTGGATGACCAGGTCCTGTCCGGCTTGAAGAATTTTGGAAAGGTAACGGAGGTTGAACCACCGGCATTGCACGGTGGCGGCGGGAAGGTGTCCGGATTTTTCGGCCAGCACGAGGGTGAATTGGCTGCGTCGTCCGAAATAGGTGGACCGGACCGATTGCACTGTGCCGCGCAGGCACAATGGTTCGGGCGTAGCGGCGGAGGGAAAGGCGGGAAACTTCCGGCGGTCCTCGTGCCGTCGCGCATAGTGGCGGATGAGATCATGCACGGTTTGCAAACCGGCCCCATGCAAGGCGCGGAGGCGGGCCGGGGTCAGACGGGGCAAGGCAGCCAGCGGGGAATCCCAGCGCACTGGCGCGACCTCGGGCGTGGGGTTGGAAGTTTTGCTCACCCTGGAAATCGTCCGCACCGGAGCATCAATCGGCGGGCGACTCCCAAAGCAGGTCGATGGTGTCGAGCAGCGTGGCGGCGCGCCGGGTGGGGTGCAAATGGACCTTGCGGCCCTCCGCGCGTTTTTTGATCAAGCCCGCTTCGTGCAATTTCTTGGCATGTTCGGAAGCCGTGGCCACATCGATACGGCATTCGTGGGCCACCTCGTTGACGCAGAGTGGTCCGCGTGTTTGCAGCAACCGGATCATCTCGATGCGGCGGTGATTGGACAAAGCGCCTGCGATTAGTGCTCTGCCTCGATCGTTGTTGGCCACAAGGCAACTTGCTTACCAGCCGCGGGCTGGGGACAGAAGGGCAAAATGCCATGGAGTGGTCTGTTTTACCCGCGATTTTTCCGACCGGCCACTCGCAAGGCCAACCAAAGCAGGAGGCCGCAGCCGAGAAAGCCGGTGGGCAACCAGGGCAAGGCCATGCTGAAAATGGTGTTCTCGCCCGCTCCGGGGTGAGTGGTGCGGAGGTGGGCCGTGAGTTGGGCGAAAAGAATTCCCGCGAAGGCATAGCCGAGATTGAAGGCCACGCCGCGGAAGCTGAGCACGGTGGCGCGCACCTCGGATTGGGTCCAAAGATTGAGATAATTCGAGGTGAAAAATTGCAAGGCGGACATGGAGAGGCCGAGGGGAAGAACGACCCATGCGCCCCAATACGGGACGGCGAAGGCGGTGCCGCTCAATCCGAGGAGGACGAACCCCGCGACAATGGTGTAGTTGGCGACCACCCCGAGTTGGGCCGTCATGCGTTTGGCCACCGGTGCAACGGCGAAACCGAGGAGGGCGAGAGTGGAACCGAGCATACCATTGACGACCGGAGGCAGCTCGATCAGCCGGTAATAGTTGCTGCCGAAGGTGAGAAAGATCCGCACAAAGCTGTCGATGAGCAGGGCGGCCACCATGAGAAAGAGAATGCGGCGCGAGGTGAAGACGTGGACGGCACCTTCGATCACGTTTTGCCAGGCGCGCTTGGCGGCATGACGGTTGCCGGGGCGGGGGACGGCCGGTTCGCGGAAATTCAAAGCGACGAGCAGGCAGAGGACCGACGTGACGAGGGTGGCGTAGACCGGCCAGCGCACGGTGCTGCCGGCGGCAGGATTCCACCCGGTCCATGCGAAGAGCGAGGCCATCAGGCCTTGGTCGAAGAGGGCGGCACCGCTGACCATGGCGAGGAAAAAGCCGCCGGATTTCCAGCGCATGAGCGACTCGAGGACCCGCGGCCAGGTGGTTTGGCGATCGCCCTCCGGCAGGGAATCATAAGCCAAAGCCTCGTCGGCCCCACTGGCACAGGCTTCGGCCGCGCCGCTGAGGATGCGATTGAGCACGAGAAAGGAGAAAAGCCATGCGCCGCGCGGGGTAAAGGCGAAGACGGCCATTTCAATGACCATGAGCACGGCAGCGAGGACGATGACGCGCTTGCGTCCGATCACGTCGGCCAGCGCACCGGAGGGAATTTCCAAGGCGATGATGACCACGGCCCAGATGACATTGAGCAAAGCGTATTGCTCGAGGGTCAGCCCGAGATCAAGGAAGAGGACGCCGATCACCGGGTAGTAAAACCGGGCGTGAAAGAGAACGCGGAAGGCGATGAAGAGTGGAAGGTTGCGGTGAAGAGAGGCGGACACGGGGTTTATTCAGCCACAGAGAGAAGAGGAGAACCGGAGGGCAAGAACGGAACCTTTTTCCGGGTCCGGCAAAAAATCTTCTTTAAGCCGTGGCCTGCTTTTAATGCCTCGGTGCGCGCACCGTGCCGGCTTCGAGGTCTTCGCGGCGGCCTTCCACGATGCTGTCGGCGATTTCCAGGATCATTTCTTCGAGGAGAAGGCGCAGGTGGCTGCCCGGGCGGTAGTCGGCGGGGGCGATGTGCTTGACCCGGTCGGCGTGGGCGGTGAGTTGATAGCTCTTTTTGAAACTGACCCGCGATTGATCTTCCGGGTTGTAAACCGCGATGGCGCGGCCGCCGGTTTGTTTCATCACGGTGAAGCAAGGGACATCGGTCGGTCCGTCGCCGACATAGATCATGTTTTGGAACGGGACGGGCCGCAGTTCGGGCGGCATGTGATCGTTGACGTCCTGCCAGAGGTCGAGCATGCCCTTGTTGATGCGGAAGAGAAATTGCGTCTTTTGGGTGTGGCTGATGACGCGCTTGGGGAAGGTGATGTGGCCGTCATTATCCTCGGCGTATTCGCAGCCGAAAATTTTGCGGACATAAGGTTCGATCCGGCTGCCGACGATAAGTTCTTTCAGTCCGGAGCTGACAATGTAGTGCTCGACGCCGATGCCATGGGCCTGATGTTCGGGGGTGAGGAGCCCGGATTTGAATTCCTCGAACATGTGAGGGATGCCGGGAAAGAAGCTGAGTTTTGCCCCGAGTTCGCGGAGTTGGGCGTTGGTCGGGCGGTCCGGCTCGAGGTAATCGAGCAGCGCCTTCATGTAGGCCAATTCGTGTTCGAAGCCGTGTTTCTGCACGAGCTCACCGCAGCGCTGCCAGAATTGTTTTCCGTCGATCCCAAAGTGCGGAAAAATCGCTTCTTCCTGCATATAATTCGGGCTCAGGGTCTGGTCGTAGTCGTAGACTATGGCGATGATGCTTTGTGGAACGGACATGAGATGCAGCACGACTGGAGCGTCGCCCGCACAGTATATCGGCATGGGAACGGGTTTCCAGCAAGGTTATGGCCGGGCCCAAGGATACCTTGGCCCCGGGGGAGGATCCGGGCGTGATTGAGGTGGCTTATCGCGGCGGGGTCTTGGTGCCTGCGATCGACTTGTGGATGGATCCGCGGGTCCCGCAGGGCTTGGCCTTTGTTTCCCACGCGCACAGCGACCATGCGGGAAAGCATCGGGAAACCATCCTTTCGGCGGGGACGTCCCGGTTGATGCGGTCGCGGATCGGTGCCTCGCGGCAGGAGCATGTGCTTGAATTCGGCGAGCCGCGCGAGCTGCGTGGGGCGCAATTCACTTTACTCCCGGCGGGTCACGTCCACGGGTCGGCGCAATTGCATCTCGAGACGGAGGGCGGGAGCTTGCTTTACACGGGTGACTTCAAATTGCGGGCGGGTCTGTCGAGCGAGCCAATTGCTTGGCGAGGGGCCGAGACGCTGATCATGGAAACAACCTTTGGAAAGCCGGAGTTCGTTTTTCCACCGACCGAGCAAGTGCTCGCCGAGATGGTGAAATTTTGCCGCGAAGCTTTGGAGGATGGCGAGGTACCGGTGCTCTTGGGCTATTCGCTGGGCAAGGCGCAGGAGATTCTTTGCGCCGTGGCGGCGGCGGGATTGAAGCCGATGCTCCACGGGGCGGTGGCGAAACTGACCGAGATTTACCGCCAGTTTGTCCCGGGCGTTCCGGACTTTGCCGAATATGAGGCGTCGGGCACGGGTGGTCATGTCCTGATTTGTCCACCCAGTGTGCGCGGTTCGCGCATGATCCAGCGGATCAAGAAGCGCCGCGTGGCCATGCTGACCGGGTGGGCCATGACTCCCGGGGCGGCTCATCGCTACCAAGTGGACGCGGTCTTTCCCTTGAGCGACCACGCGGGATACGACGATCTCCTGCGGTATGTCGAGCTGGTCCGGCCGGATCGTGTGCTCACCCTGCATGGCTATGCTTCCGAATTCGCCCGCGATTTGCGCGAGAGGGGGATGGAAGCGTGGTCCTTGGTCAGTCCGGACCAGTTGGAGTTCCCCGGATTCGTGGCTCGTCCCGCTCCGCGAATCGACACGGAGGCGGAGGAGGGCGTCCCGGATTCGGACTTCGGGAAATTTTGCGCGGTCGGTCAGGCGGTGGCGGTTGCCACGGGAAGGTTGGCCAAGACCTCCCTTCTGGCCGCTTATCTGCGTTCCCTGGATGATGCGGATTTGCAACGTGCAGCGACTTGGTTCACCGGCCAGCCTTTTGCCGCGACGGATGGACGCAGTGCGCAAAGCGGTTGGGCGGTCTTACGCCGGGCCTTGGGCGCAGCCTCCGGACGGGGCGAGGACGAGGTGCGTGCCATTTCGCGGCGGTGCAATGACGCAGGATTGGCCGCGCGGGAAATCATGGCGGGTCGGCCGGGTTCCGTGGCTTTCAGCCTTGCGGCGGTGCAGGCTCTGTTCGACGGATTGGCCGGGACCCGTGGTCCGGTGGGCAGACAGGCATTGCTCGGCGAATTCTTTGCCTCCTGCCAAGCGCTGGAAGCATCTTATGTGGTGCGCATCCTCACCGGTGACCTGCGCATCGGGCTGAAGGAGGGTTTGCTTGAGGAGGCCATTGCCTCGGCCTTTGGGGCGGAACCCGAGGGCGTGCGCGAAGCGGGTATGCTGCTGGGGGACATGGGAGTGCTGGCGGTCGCGGCGAAGAGGGGCGAACTGGAAGCGGCAGGGCTGCGGGTTTTTCATCCGGTCAAATGCATGCTGGCCGGATCCGAGCCGGATGGTGCTGCCCTATGGGGACGTCTCTCCGGAACGCGTGCGTCGGTTTGGGTGGAGAACAAATACGACGGCATTCGGGCGCAGGTTCATGTGGCGGATGGACGGTGCGAGATTTTTTCGCGTGATTTGCGGTCTGTCACCGCGCAGTTTCCAGAAATCGCCGCGGCGGCGGCGAAGTTGCCGGGTCCGGTCGTGCTCGATGGCGAAATTCTGGCCTCCATGGCGGGACGGAGGCTTACTTTTTTCGATCTGCAAAAGCGGCTCAACCGGCGGGATGCGGACTTGTTTATGACCGAAGATATTCCGGTGGAGTTCGTGGCTTTCGACGTGTTATGGCGGGATGGCACTACCCTCTTGCGCCAGCCATGGCACGAGCGCCGCGCGGTGCTGGAGCAGTTGCCGCTGGGCGGGCCGTTGTCGGTCGCCCGGGCAACGCGGGTGGAAAGTGCGGGGGCGGTGGAGGAAGAATTCCGCGCCGCGCGGGCCCGGGGAAACGAAGGGTTGGTCGGCAAAGATCCGCAAAGCCCTTACACGCCGGGGCGGCGCGGTTTGGCTTGGGTCAAATTGAAAAAGGAATTCGCCACCCTGGATGTCGTGGTGACGGGCGTGGAATACGGTCATGGCCGCCGCCGCGAAGTCTTGAGCGATTACACCTTTGCGGTGCGCGACGAGGCAAGTGGGTCGCTCTTGACCATTGGCAAGGCTTACTCCGGGCTGACGGACGAGGAGATCGCCGGGTTGACCCCGTGGTTTCTCGACCGCGTGCAACGGGTCAAAGGTCGCCTCCACGAGGTGAAGCCGGAATTGGTCATCGAGGTGGCGTTCGATTCGATTCAGCCCAGCACCCGGCATCCGAGCGGGCTGGCCTTGCGCTTTCCGCGGATCAAGGCGTTGCGGAAGGACAAAAGGCTGGCGGAGATTGATTCGCTGCAAGCGGCGAGAAAACTGGCCGGAATCTGAAGGCCGAAACAGTCGCCTCCACCAAGGCCTCAAGCCGGGACGGGCGTGAGGCCACCGGGGAGCGAACCCTCGTTGCTTTTCCTTTCCTCGGTGCTGGCTACGGGGACGACTTCGGTCGGAATGGGAGGCGGGGGCGGGTCACGGTGCGGCGGATTTTTCATTTCGCCGTGCGCAATGAGGTCGCGGATTTGCGATCCCTCGAGGGTTTCCCATTCGAGGAGGGCTTTGGCGATGATTTCAAGTTGCGGGCGCTTCTCGGTGAGGAGTTTGCTGGCGCGGCCGTAGGCTTCATCGATGAGCAGTTTCACTTCGGCATCGATGGCCTGCGCGGTGGATTCGCTGTAGTCGCGCGTGCGATTGAAGTCGCGGGCGAGGAAGACGGGTTCGTCACCATCGCCGTATTCGATCATTCCGAGCTTCTCGCTCATGCCCCACTGGCAGACCATTTTACGGGCGATGCCGGTGGCTTGCTTGATGTCGCCGCGGGCGCCGCTGGTCACGTCACCGAAGGTGATGTCTTCGGCCACCCGGCCACCCATGATGACGACGAGGTGGTCGAGGAGTTCTTTGCGGCGGGTGTTGTATTTGTCTTCTTCCGGCAGCCACATGGTGGAGCCGAGGGAGGGGCCGCGAGGGATGATGGTCACCTTGTGAAGCGGGGCGGTGTGCTCGAGGAGTTCGAGCAGGAGGGCGTGGCCGGCCTCGTGGTAGGCGGTGACTTCTTTTTCCTTTTCGCTGATGGCCAAGCTGCGGCGTTCTTTGCCCCAGCGGACTTTGTCCCGCGCTTCCTCGAGTTCGCGCGTGGTGATGGCTTTGAGTCCTTTGCGCGCGGCGAGGAGGGCGGCTTCGTTGATCACGTTGGCCAACTCGGCGCCGGAATAGCCGGGGGTGCCGCGGGCGATGACCGCGAGGTCGACGCTGTCGGCCACTTTCACTTTTTTGATGTGGACCCGGAGGATTTCTTCGCGGCCGCGCACGTCGGGAAGGTTGACCGTGACTTGGCGGTCGAAACGGCCGGGGCGGAGAAGGGCGGGGTCGAGGACGTCGGGACGGTTGGTTGCAGCAATGATGATGACGCCATCCTGCGCGTCGAAACCGTCCATCTCGACGAGGAGCGCGTTGAGCGTCTGCTCGCGTTCGTCGTGTCCGCCGCCCATGCCGTGGCCGCGGTGACGTCCGACCGCATCGATTTCGTCGATAAAGATGAGGCAGGGGGCGCTTTTGCGGCCTTGTTCGAACATGTCGCGGACGCGCGAGGCGCCGACCCCGACGAACATTTCGACGAAGTCGGAACCGCTGATGCTGAAGAACGGGACATCGGCCTCACCGGCGATGGCGCGGGCGAGGAGGGTTTTGCCGGTGCCGGGAGGGCCGACCATGAGAACCCCTTTGGGGATGCGGCCGCCGAGCTTCTGGAATTTTTTCGGGTCGCGGAGGAAGTCAACCAGTTCGGAGACTTCTTCCCTTGCCTCTTCGACCCCGGCGACATCCTTGAAGGTGATCTTGTTTTTGTCTCGCGCCATCATGCGGGCTTTGCTTTTGCCGAAGTTGAAAGCACCGCGGCCGGCCATTTTGAGTTGTGAACGGAAGATGAAATAGAGGATGACGAGAAAGAGGAGGATGGGGAGGAACCCGATGAGCGTGGTGGCCAAGAGATTGGATTCCGAGCGGACAGACGGCGTGATGCCGGCTTTGGCCAGTTGCTTTTCCAAGGCTTCGCCGTTGAAGGGCATGAAGATGGGGGTGCGGAAGGCGACGAGGCGTTCCTCGGGCTCGGTCGCCGGCGGAACGGTGACCATCTTGCGGTAGTAGCCGGAAATGGTCTGGGTGTTGCGGCCTTCTTCGACCACGAGCTCGACCGGCTTTTCTTGGGTGGAGACGATTTTTCCCTCGGCCAGGAGGGTGGAGAATTTCGGGTAAGTGAGTTCTTCGACTTGGGCGAGGTTTCCGCCACGGAAAATGAAAGCGCCGCCGATGAGGGCGAAGGCAACGGCGAAGAGGAGAAGTCCTCTCCAGTTGAATCGGGGGTCAGGATCGCCGCCGCGGGGGCGTTGATCTTCGGGTTTGTTGGTATTGTTTGACGACACGGATCTGGAAGAATGAACCTTTAGCATGGCTTGGGGGAAGATCAAATGAATGTGGTGCGGCAAAGATTGCTGGCGGTCTCTGTCCACGATGTCAGCCCGCTGACCCGAGACAGGGTCGAGGTGATGCTGCGCGATCTGGCGGAAGTGGGGGTGGGAGTGACGTCTTTGCTGGTGGTGCCCGACCATCACCACCGGGCGGATATCGACCAGGATTCCGGTTTTCTCGCGTGGCTTCGGGAGAAAGAGGCGGCGGGGCACGAGATGGTGCTGCACGGGTTCTACCACCGGCGGGAGAAAGCGGGCGGCGGGGGATGGACCCGGAAAATTGTCACCGAGCATTACACGGCGGGGGAGGGCGAGTTTTATGATTTGGACTACGAGACGGCGCGGGGCCGGATGGGGCGCGGGCGCGAGAAGTTGACCGGGGCGGGGTTGGAGGTGATTGGCTTCATCGCCCCGGCGTGGTTGCTCGGCGACGAGGCGGAGCGGGCGGCGCGGAATCTCGGGTTTGCCTACACCACGAGGTTGGGCGGCGTGCTTGATTTGCGTTGCGGTGACTACACAGCTTCGCAATCGCTGGTCTACAGCGTGCGTAGTGCTTGGCGGCGGGCGGTGAGTCTCTGGTGGAACGCGTGGCTGGCCTCGCGTTTGCGGAAAAACCCCCTGGCCCGGCTCGGATTGCATCCGCCGGATTGGGGCCACGACAAAATACGTGCCCAAGCGCTACGTTTGGCGCGGGAGGCCGCGGCCGAGCGGAAAGTGATCCGCTACCGCGACTGGGTGGAGGGGTAGATCGGGGCCTCTGGACCCGCTGGGTTCCCGGCGCGTCGGGGACGCCGCGCCCTACCTGGCGGCCAAGGCCTCGGCGAGGCGGAGGGCTTGGAGGTTGGCCTGGACGGCGTGGACGCGGAAAAGGCGCGCGCCGGATCCGTAGCCGAGCGCGGTGAGAACGGCGGTGGGCAGATCGCGATCTTCCAGCTCCGGACATGGCGCCAAGGTGGCGAGGAACGATTTGCGCGAAGCGCCGAGCAGCACCGGATGACCCAGTGCGGCGAATCGTCCGAGGCCGGTGATGAGTTGCATGTTGTGCTCCACCGTCTTGCCGAAGCCGATGCCCGGGTCGATGGCGATGTGCTCCGGCCCGAGACCAGCGGCGCGGGCTGCGGCCACGCGCTGCACGAGATGTCCGGCCACCTCGGCGACCACATCGTCGTAGTGCGGATTCAATTGCATGGTGCGCGGCGTGCCTTGCATGTGCATGAGCACGACCGCGCATCCGCTCTCCGCGGCAACGCGCGGCATATCGTCATCGCCCCGCAGGGCGGTGACATCGTTGATGATCTCTGCCCCGGCCGCGGCCGCGGCCCGCGCCACTTCGGCTTTCGAGGTGTCGATGCTCAGGGCGGCGGCAGTTTTTCCGGCCAGTTTTTCGATCACCGGGATGACGCGCCGCAGTTCGTCTTCCAAGGTCACGGCTGCAGCACCCGGGCGGGTCGACTCGCCGCCGATGTCGAGGATGTCCGCGCCCTCGTCGGCCAGACGCAGAGCATGGCCGACCGCATCGTCGGTCCGGGCAAAATGGCCGCCGTCCGAGAACGAATCCGGCGTCACATTGACGATGCCCATGATCAGTCCGCGGTCGGCGAGATCGAAGGCGCGGCGACTGGTGCGCCAGATCATGCCAGGCGGATGCGGGCGGAACGTCCGTGGGCGTCCAGTCCCTCCACGCGGGCGAACGCTTCGACCAAAGGAACGGACTTGGCGAGGGAGCGGCGGTCGAGTTCGACCAGACTGGTGCGGCGCTGGAATTGGTCGGCGGTGAGTCCGGCGAACGACTTGCCCGCGCCGCCGGTGGGAAGTTCGTGGCTCGGACCGGCCAGAAAATCGCCCACCGCAACGGGCGAGTAACCGCCGAGGAAAATGGCACCGGCTGTGACCAATTGCGGGGCGAGCGCGCGCGGTTTTTTGACCTGCAAGGAGACGTGCTCGGACGCGTAGGCATTGGCCAGACGGACGGCTTCGTCCATCGTGGCGACCATGACAAGCGTGGCATTTTTAAGCGAGGCGCGCAGGATTTCGCCGCGCGGCAGGGTGGCCGCCTGTTTTCCTATTTCGCGCACCGTGGCCTCGAGAATTTGCCACGAGTCGGTGAGGAGAACCGCTCCGCTGTCGGCCCCGTGTTCGGCTTGGGCCAGCAAATCGGCGGCGACCCACGCGGGGTTGGCTGTGCGGTCGGCGATGACCAGGATTTCGCTCGGTCCGGGAAGCAAATCGATGGCCACGCGGCCGAAGAGTTGGCGCTTGGCCTCGACGACAAAGCGGTTGCCCGGACCAAAGATCTTGTCGACCGGTGCGATGGTTTTGGTGCCGAGAGCGAGGGCGGCGATGGCTTGGGCCCCGCCCACCCCATAAACTTCCGTCGCGCCGGCCCGATGCAAGGCGGCGAGGAGGGCCGGACTGATGTTTCCGTCGGGCCCGGCCGGAGTCACGGCGACGATTTCTTTCACGCCTGCGGTCGCGGCATAGGTGCAGGTCATGAGGGCCGTGGAGACGAGCGGTGCGGTGCCCCCCGGCACATAAATGCCGACCCGCCGGAAGGGGTCGAAGCGCTCGCCGGTGCGGGCGCCTTGTCCGTTGCGGGCCGACCATCCGCGGCGCAGGCTTTTCCGGGCAAAAGCGGTGATGTTGCGGTGGGCGGCTTGGAGGGCGCGGCGGGTGGGCGCGTCGAGTTCTTGCCAAGCCGCGAAGAGCGCACTGGGGGGAACGCGCATTTTGGCGCGGGTCAGTTTCGGGCCGCCGAATTTTTCGGTCAGGCGAAGCAGGGCGGGATCACCGTTTTTTTGCACCTCCGCGACGATGGTGCGGACGGTCTTTTCAACGGAGGGATCGGGCACGGCGCGGCGGTCGAGCGAGCGGAGAACGCGGGCATAGATTTTGTCGCTTGGTCGGACGATGCGCATGGCGAAGGATATTGGCCGGTCACGCCGAAAATCACAAGACGGGCATGGGACCAAAGTATGGAGATCCTCCGGGGAGTGGTCAGTGCAGCAACTGCCGCGGTTCCTCGTCGAGGTGGAAGGTGGAATTGACGACCAGAAAGCGCCAGTGGTCGCCGCTATGCACCGCCATGCTGACCGAGGCGTTGTGAAAACGGAAAGCCCGGTGGATGCATTCGCGCGGTTGCGGGTGTCCGTCCTCGATCAGGTGCGTATGCAGCGCGTTGAGTGTGCCGCCGTGGGTGACCAAGGCGACATGTTCCGCCGCGCCGGCCAGTATTTCATCGAGGACCACCCGCGTGCGGGCCATGAGGGCGCGGCGCGTTTCTCCGCCGGGCGGGGCGAAATCGAATTCTCCGGAGCGCCAGCGGGCCACGATCTCCGGATGATCGACGGCGCAGTCGTCCACCTTGCGTCCTTCAAAAAGGCCGAAGGACAGCTCCCGCAACCGGGAATCCGGCTCGACCTCCAGGCTGAGGGCGGCACCGAGTGGAGCGGCCGTGTCGAGGGCCCGGGACAAATCGCTGCTCACCAGGCGTGCGATGGGGCGGCCGGCCAGCCAGGCGGCGGTCTGCTGCGCTTGGCGTTGCCCGCGCTCGTTGAGTGGTGAGTCGAGGTGGCCCATGGCGAGGCCCTCTTTGTTGTGGTCGGTTTCGCCGTGGCGTATGAGGTAGAGCGTTTTCATCGGTATTCCCCGCGGCCTTGCCTGCCGCCGGGTGATTCCCTATAGACGGCGGCGGACAAATTACAACCCGCGTTGCTCGCGGACCGGAATTAGTTTTATGCACAAACTCGTATTGCTCAGGCACGGCGAAAGCACGTGGAACAAGGAAAACCGCTTCACCGGATGGACGGATGTCGATCTGACCGAACAGGGCCGCCAAGAGGCCAAAGCGGCCGGCCAGGTTCTGAAAAAGGACGGCTACTCGTTCGACCTCGCCTATTGCTCGGTGATGAAGCGCGCCCTGCGCACCCTCTGGATCGTGCTCGACGAACTGGACGAACTTTGGATTCCGGTGGAAAAAACCTGGCGCCTCAACGAGCGCCACTACGGCGGTCTGCAGGGCCTGAATAAGTCCGAGACCGCGGCCCAATACGGCGAGGATCAGGTGCTGGTCTGGCGCCGCAGTTATGACATTCCTCCACCGCCCCTGGAAAAGTCGGACGAACGCTATCCGGGTCACGACCCGCGTTACCGGGATGTCCCCGCTGCGGACCTTCCGCTTACCGAGTGCCTCAAGGACACGGTTGACCGTTTTCTGCCTTACTGGCACGAGGTCATTGCCCCGCAGGTCAAAGCCGGCAAGAAAGTGGTCATCGCCGCCCACGGAAACTCCCTGCGCGCCTTGGTCAAATACCTCGACGACCTGAGCGAGGAGGAAGTGCTCAAGCTCAACATCCCGACCGGTATCCCATTGGTTTACGAATTGGACGACCAACTCCAGCCGATCAAGCGCTACTACCTGGGCGACCAAGAGGCCATTGCCGCTGCCACGGCGGCGGTTGCTTCGCAAGGCAAAGCGAAGTAGTCCGGAGTGATGCACCGCCCTGCGACCGAAGGTTGGTCCACCCGGATCGGAGTCATCCTTGCGGTGGCGGGCAGCGCGGTGGGCCTGGGCAATTTCCTGCGCTTCCCCGGCCTGGCCGCCAAATACGACGGCGGGGTCTTCCTCATTCCCTACTTTGTTGCCCTTCTCCTTCTTGGTTTGCCCCTCGCTTGGGCCGAGTGGTCGATGGGACGCTACGGGGGGACACGCGGATGCCATTCATCACCCGGCATTTTCCGGCTCATCTGGAAGAACCGCGCCGCTCCCTATCTGGGGGTCCTCGGCCTCATCGTGCCGGTGGTGATCTACATGTACTATGTCTTCGTCGAGTCATGGTGTCTCGGCTACGCGTGGTATTACCTTACCGGGGCGATGGACCTCGGCCGCGATCCCGTGGCCTACCAGAACTTTTTTACCGCTTACACGGGGAGCGAGAAAGATGCCTCGATCTTTTCCAGCTTCCTCGGAACGCCGTTGGTTTTTCTCGTCATTTGCATCGCGCTCAACTTTTTTCTGATCAATCGGGGACTGACCCGCGGGATCGAACTGTTTTGCCTTTGGGCCATGCCGGCCCTCGCATTGTGCGCCGTCCTCGTGCTCATCCGTGTGCTCACCCTCGGCACGCCGGACCCTTCAAGGCCGGAACTCAATGTCCTCAACGGTCTCGGCCAAATGTGGAATCTCGAGGCGGGTGGCAAATCGGTCTGGGCGCAACTGGCCAACGGCAAGATGTGGATGGAGGCTGCCGGGCAGATTTTCTTTTCACTTTCCGTCGGCTTCGGCGTGATCATCACCTATGCGAGCTACATGCGCCGCGATGACGACATTGCCTTGAGTTCGACCACTGCCGTGGCGGGCAATGAATTTCTCGAAGTGTCGCTCGGCGGCATGATCACCATTCCTGCGGCTTTCATTTTTTTCGGTGCCGCCGGGGCGGTGGGGGGAACCTTTACCCTCGGGTTCAACACCTTGCCGCTGGTTTTTGAACACATGTCGCTCGGGCGTTGGGTTGGTTTTCTCTGGTTCTTCCTCCTCTTCCTGGCCGCCGTCACCAGCTCGCTCTCCATGCTGCAGCCGGCCATCGCCTTTCTGCAGGAGGGACTCGGGCTGACCCGCACCCGGGCCGTGGCCGTGCTCTGCGGGGTGGGCACGGCCGGCACCCTGCTTGTCGTCTGGTTCAGCAAGAATCTCACGGCGATGGACACGCTCGATTTTTGGGTCGGAACCTTCTGCATTTACCTGCTGGCCTGCGTGCAGACGCTTCTCTTCGGTTGGGTCTTCGGTCCGAAGCGCGGCTTGGAAGAACTCGACCGCGGGGCCGACTTGCGGTTGCCGCGTCTCTTCACCTTCGTGATCAGATACATATCCCCGGTCTATCTGCTCGTCGTTTTCGTGGCCTGGGCCGTGCAGGATATGGGCAACCGCATCGCGGCGTTCACCGCGGATCCGGCGGTGCGCTGGTCGATACTTTTTCTCGTCGCGGTTTTGGCCCTCTTTCTATGGTGGATCCGGCTGGCCGTGAAACGTTGGCATGCGGAGGAGGTGGCGTCATGACGCTGAGCGGATGGATTATTATGCTGCTCGCGGTGGGCGGCACGACCGGGTTCTTCTTCTGGTGCATTCACCGCGTGCTGCGGTCTCCGGGTCAGACGGACAAGTTGCACGGCGTGCTCGATACTGAACTCGAGATTGAAGACGAGGAGCGTAAACGCCGCCACGAAGGACGAGGGAGCTGAGCCGGCACTCGCAACACCGAAACGACTGTCCGAATCCTTATTGCTGTGGAGCCGTGCGTTGCGCGGTCTCCGAAGTCCGATCTTCGTCCTTGGCTTTCTTGAGCAGGCCGCAGCGGATTAAATGCGAGGCGATTTTGACCGGAGGAGGTGCCGCACAACCGGCGAGGAAGGCGATAGCGAGCATCCATGCGGCTTTTTTCGTGAAATCTGGGGTGCGGGTAGTGCGGGTGTTTTCGCTAATGCAAATCACCGGGCCGGGGCGGAAAAAATTCTCACCGCGGGTTTTGATCCTGCTGGTCGGGCGGAGCAGTGGCGGCCATAAGAGGACTGCGCAATCCGAACCGCATGACCAGCAGGCGGGTGGCCAAGGCGCCGAAGATGGTCGTCACCACCCCCAACCAAACCTCGGTGAGGTTGAGACGGCCGGCTTCCCAGATGAGAAAGAGCGAAAAAAGAAAACCCCAGAGCAGTGCAACCTCGGGGTAAAAACTTCCTTTGAGGTTGGGGTTGTTGGAATCGGCGCGGACGACATCACGGATAATGCCGCCACCCGCTCCGGTCAGCGCGGCCAGCAACGGGCCCCACAGCCACAGCGGTTCGCATTGTTGCTCCACAGCCACAACGACGCCTATGACGGTGAAGGCCGAGAGGCCGACGGCATCAAAAAAGAGATAGATGTTGGAGGACAGTTGGACGCCTAGCACCGAATCGGGGGCCATGCCTTTTTTTCCGAGGTAGTCGGTCACCTTGTAAGCCAGAGTCCCGGCCAGAACCGTGGCGAGTATGGCGTAGAGGTAGATTGGAGACGCGACCACGGCGAGCGGCGAGCGACCGGAGATAAGGTCGCGCAGGACACCGCCGCCGACCGCGGGCAAACTCGCCAGAATGAATGCGCCGAAGATGTCGTAGTGCTCCCGGCGCGCGAGAAGGACGCCAGAAATGGCGAACGCGACGGTGCCGACGATATCGAAGAGGTTGAACCACGTTCTCTGCACGGTAATGGCGAGCAGCACGGGCATGGCGTAGTGCCTGAGGATCATGTCGTATTCCCCGGAAGCTTTGAGCTGCTGCAGGCCTCGATTGAAGGCCTCGACGTCCCGCGGCGTGGTGGATTTTTTGCCGAACATCACGTGGATGTCCGCGGCAAAGACGGGAATTTTATGCTGACTTATCTGTCGCTGCACGCCGGCCCGCCAAGCTACGGCCGCGACAACCAAACGGTCGGCGATGAAGGCGTCGATCTCTCCCTTGAGCAGCCTCGAAAGGTTGGTGTTGTCCGTGTCGGCGTAAAAGATGCGGTCGGCATTGGCCGGATCGAGGGCAAAAGCCTTGACGTCCGGACCGTAGAAAAATCCGCTGACCATGCCGACCCGCATCCCGGAAGCGGACAACGCGGCCAGAAGTTCCCTCACATTGGAGGCGGGCAACCGGTCTTGATCCGCGCGCCGCGTGACGAGCACATCCGTTTCGGTGCGGTAGGGATGGGAAAACCAGGCATACTCCTCCCGCTCCGCCGTCTTGTAAGCACCGGCGGCGATGTCCCGTTCCCCGCTCCTTATTTGCTGTTGGTGCTCCATCCAGTCTATCTGCTCATAGGAAACAGTGCTCCCTGTTTCGGCGAGGATGCGCGTGACCATCTGGATATCCAGTCCCCTCAACTCGCTCAGGGGTCCGCGGTTTTCCTCGAACTGGTAAGGATCCCAACGATACCATCCACCACGGAGCTCACGTCCTTTTTCCTGAGCGCCTTGGGCGGTGGTCGCCGCGATAGCGAGGACGGAGACAACCAGAGAGAGAACGCACCTTATGCCGGGTAGAGTTCTCAAAGCGGATCTACCAAAGTCCGTAGGAAGCTTGGACCGCAAGCCTTTCTTTTCGGGGAGCGCGGGGAAAGGTGGATGGCGCAAGCTAAGCGGGCCCGCGCAGTTGCGGGGCGCGGTCGGGGGACCAGGGATTGGTGGTGAACTTCGATTCAGTGAGTTGCTGAATGGTGTGCTCGGCGGTTTGGCGGATCCTGTCGAGGGAAATGCCCTCATAAGTGCGGGGAAAACTCTCGAGTAATTCGACCGACCGGCGGAAGAGGCGGGCGGCCGGTTGGAGGGGGCGGCCATGGATGCGGTGGTCCGGTTCCCGGTGGTGATGCTGCAAGTGCACGTGGGCGCCGGCAAATTGGATGAGGGCTTTGTAATAAAAATACTTTGCCCCCTCCGTCCCCAGCCAGATGTGCTCGAGGACATCGTGAGCCTGGTAATACGACTGCCGGTTGAAGAGTTGGAAATATTCCAGGTAGCAGGGGTGCCACGACGAGCCGCTTTCCCTTCCGGTCATCCGCGCCGCAATCCTTTCGTGTTTACCCATGGTGTTGAGGAGTCAAGAAACCACAGGGGGCGCGGGGCGGACAGGGCAAAAAACGTCGCGGAGTGGCTTGGCGGCGGCTTCGGGGCAGCTATGATGAAGACTCTTTGATGGAAGGTTTCTGGTTTATCTGGCTGGCAGCAGGTGTTTTGTCCTCCGCGCTCGGCGCTGCGTTGGGCGCGCTGGAAGCCGTCCTCTGGCATACCCCGCGCGAGCGCATGGACCAATGGCCGCGCTCCCCGCGCCTGGCGCGGCAGGCCGGCGACTTGGCCCATCCGCGCGATTGTCTTTTCACTTTTCTCGCCCTCGGCAGTGCTTTGGCGCGGGCCACCGGATGGTGTGCGCTGTGGCTCGCGGCCGCGGGGGCGGCGGGCTCTTTCGGCACCCCGATGTGGCCTTGGGTTCTGGGGTTCCTCGCCCCGGCTGTGTTGTGCGAGGTTTTTCCCGCGATCATCGCCGGACGGCGTCCGCGCGCTTGGGAACGTCCGCTCTTGCGTGCCGGTGCGGTGGTCTGGCGGTTTTTCGGTCCGTTCTTCGACCGCATCCAGCCTTTGGTCGCGACCGTGGCGGGAAAGCTTTTCCCGTGGTCGCTCGAGGCGCGGGCCCAACTCGGACCGGAAGAGGTCGAGACGCTCGTCTGGGTGCGGGAGGAAGGGGGCGAGTTTGCCTTGCCTGAAGCGGAGGTGCTGACCGAGGTGCTCCGGCTCAGCCGGGTCGCGGTGCGCCATTACATGACGCCGCGGGTGGACGTCGTTTTCGTCGAGGATGAAATGACCAACGAGCAGGTGCGGGGCATCCTGCTGAAAAAGAAATTTCTTCGTGCGCCGGTCATCGGTGAAGCGCCCGACGAAGTGGTCGGTCTCCTTGATACGCGCGCCCTGAGTCGTCTGCCCCCCGGCATGCATTTCACCGAGGTTCTGCTCCCGCCGTCCTTCGTACCGGAAACCATGGAGGCCAGCGCGCTGCTCGGCAGCTTCCTCAAGCACCGCCAGCCTCTGGCCGTGGTGGTCGACGAATTCGGCGGCGTGGAGGGTGTGGTCACTTTGCAGGACTTTATCGAGGAGATCCTCGGTGATGCCGCGCCGTGCGTGGAGGCCGATCTTTACATCGAATCGCTGGGCGATGGCCGCCTGCTGGCGGCCGGCACGGCCCGGCTCGATGACTTGAGCGCATACCTCGGCTTTGACGCGGCCCGCAAAGGTATCGAGACGATCGGCGGTTACATCATCCATCAATTGGGCAAGCTGCCGCGGCAGGGTGCTTCCGTGCGGCTCGGGCCATGGAAGGTTACGGTCCGCTCCATGGCGCTGCGCCGGGTGCGCGAGGTGTCTTTGCACCGGGTATGGCCGGCGGAGAAGGGGGAATCTTTATGACGTTGCTCGCAGCGGCCTTCTTGTTGGCTGTTTCCTTTGTCTTTTCCGGGCTCGAGGCGGCCTGGCATGCTTTGGATCGGGTGCGTCTGCGTCATCGTGCGGACAAGGGGGACCGCCGGGCCAAGGCAATGCTCAGGTGGGAGGCGGTGCGGCCGCAGGCGGACCTGGTTCTGGTCTGGACGAGCCACGCGGCAGGCGCGGGGTCTTTGGCCCTCTTGGCCGCTTCCGGTGCCGTGGGCGGATGGCGGGGATTCCTCCCCTTGATTTTTATTCCGGTCTACGCGCTCCTCGTTGGCGTGCTCGCACGGCAAGTTTTCCGCCGCCTGCCTTTCGTCGTGCTCAGCCATTTGTGGCGGCTGGTCACTCTGGCTGGATCGTTCTGGGCGCCGATGGCCCGGCCCTTGGCCCGTCTGTTCCGGCGGGTGCCGCCCGATCCATTGCCGCGGCCCCCGGCCGGCGAGGAATTGATGACCTTGGCCGCGAAGACCGAGGGCATTTCGCCGCTGGAGATTTCCATGTTGCGCAGCGTGCTCGATTTTCGCCGCATGACGGCCGGATCGCTCGCCTGGCCGGTTGAAAGTTTCCCGCTCGTGCCGGCCGATACTCCCCTCGGAACCTTGCTCGCGGATCGTCGGGTTGCCGACGCGCTGCATGCCTTGGTCATCGGCCCCGACGGCCTGCCGCTGGGTGCCATGTCGTGCGGGTCCGCGGTGTTGTCGGGCGCCATGGCGGCGAGGGCCCAATCTTTCGCCCGTCCGCTCATTTCCTTTGATTCCGAGCTGCCGGCCTGGAAAGCGCTGGCCAAGCTCCGCCGCGCCCAGACACCGGTGGCCGAGGTGAGGGACGCGGAGACCGGACGCTTTGTCGGTGTCATCACCGGGGAATCAGCCGTGGCGTGCTTGCTCGGGCAGGCGGTTTGAGGCGTGCAAAACAGGACGTCTGACCCCATAATTTCCCGCTTATGTCTTCCACCTCGTCTCTCTACTCCCGCAAGAACCCGTTTCCGGCGCGGCTCGCAGCCCGGCGTGCCTTGACCGGGCCTGGTTCGGGCAAAGAAACGCTGCATTACGAGGTCTCGCTCTCCGGTTCGGATCTCTCCTACGAGGCTGGTGATTCGCTGGGGATTTTTCCGGCCAATGACGCGGCCGGGGTGAATGCCGTGCTCTCAGCCGTGGGACTGACGGGCGAAGAACCGGTCGAAAGTGCGGGAACGAACCTGCGTGAAGTATTGACCCATCAAGTCACCCTGCGCGAGCCGTCGCGGCAGTTGCTCGCCGCCATTCTCGAGAAGTGCCCTTCTGCTGCCGAGTTGTCGGAGTTGACCGATCCGGAGGCAAAATCGGTGATGGACGACTGGGTTGATGGCCGGGAAGTGGTCGACATTCTCGAAAGTTATCCGCAGGCCAGATTCACTCCCGACGAATTGGTCAAGGTGCTGCGTAAACTCCAACCACGTCTCTACTCGATCGCCTCCTCGCCCAAGGCCCATCCCGAAGCGGTGCATCTCACCGTGGCCGTGGTGCGCTATGAGTCGCACGGGCGCCAGCGGCAAGGGGTCTGCTCGACCTATCTGGCCGACCGGGTCGACACCCGGACGATGCCTGTCTTCATTCATTCGGCGAAACATTTCCGTCCGCCGGAGGATCCCTCCGTTCCGGTCATCATGGTCGGTCCGGGCACCGGCATCGCGCCATTCCGGGCATTTTTGCAGGAACGGGAAGCGACCGGGGCAACCGGCCCGACCTGGCTTTTCTTCGGGGACCGCAACCGAGCGACCGATTTTCTTTACGAGGAGGAAATCAACGCCTGGCTCGAGCGCGGTGTGTTGCACCGCCTCGACACCGCCTTCTCGCGCGACCAAGCGGAGAAGATCTACGTGCAGCACCGCATGTTGGAAAACGGGGCGGAAATCTGGCGCTGGCTCGCGGAGGGTGGCTACTTTTACGTCTGCGGTGACGCCGCGCGCATGGCCAAGGACGTTGATCATGCACTTCATCGCATTGTCAAAGTGGAGGGCGGGAAAACCGAAGAAGAAGCCACCGCCTTTGTCGATGAATTGAAAAAGGCCAAGCGCTACCGGAAAGACGTCTACTGATGAGTGCCGACCCGGGCAACCCTTTGCGCAAGGTGCATTTTATCGGGGTTTGCGGCACGGCCATGGGCTCGCTGGCGGCCGCTCTGCGCGACCGCGGGGTCGAAGTGACGGGTTCGGATGACCATGTTTATCCGCCGATGTCCACTTTTCTTGCAGAGAAAGGCATCACGATTAGCGGAGGTTTCCGTGCAGATAACATTCCCTCCGACGCGGACTTCGTGGTGGTTGGCAACGCGATGAGCCGCGGCAATCCCGAAGTGGAGGCCGTCCTCAACCGGAAACTGCTTTATTACTCGTTGCCCGAGGCACTGAAGATCTTTTTCCTGCGCGGGCGGCACAATCTTGTGGTGGCGGGGACGCATGGCAAGACCACGACCACGTCGATGCTCGCCTGGATTTTCCAATCGGCCGGTCTCGCGCCCTCCTGGCTGATCGGAGGCATCCCGAACAACCTCGGTCAGGGCTGCCGCCTGGGGGAATCGAAATATTTCATCCTTGAGGGTGATGAGTATGACACAGCGTTTTTCGACAAGCGTTCGAAGTTTGTCCACTACCTTCCCGAATTGCTCATCGTGAACAATATCGAGTTCGACCACGCCGATATTTTCCGTGATCTGGAAGACGTCATGACCAGCTTCCGCCGTCTTGTCGCGATCATTCCATCCGAGGGCATGGTGTTGCTCAATGCCGACGACCCCAATTGCCGGGCGCTGGCCGAGAAGTGTCCGGCCCCGCTGGTCGAGGTCGGCTTTTCGCCCGATGCCGGCAATCAGATCCGCGATGTGCACTACGGACGCGAGTCGTCCGCTTTCACCCTGTTCGGCCGGCGCTTCGAACTTCCCATGATCGGGGAGTTCAACGTGCGTAACGCGGCCATGGCGGTGTCCGCCGCGCATTTCTACCAAGTGCCACTGGAGGAGATCGGCAAAGCCCTGCAAACCTTCACCGGCATTCGTCGCCGTCAGGAGGTTCGCGGGGAGGCCGGTGGGGTCACGGTGGTCGACGACTTCGGCCATCATCCCACGGCCATCGCACAGACAATCGAAGGTTTGCGGGTCAAATTTCCCACCGGCAAAATGTGGGCCGTCTTCGAGCCACGTTCCAACACGACGCGGCGGGCGGTCTTTCAGGATGTGCTGCCCAAGGCCTTCTCCGGGGCGGACGGGGTGGTGCTGGCCCAAGTGGCTCGCATGGACCAGTTGCCGCCCGGCCAGCGGCTTGCCCCGGATAAAGTCGTCTCCGACCTCCGGCGCGCGGGCAAAGCGGCATTTTACGAAGCGGACACGGCGGCGATCATTCATCGCGTGGTCGGTCTCGCCGGTAAGGGTGACGTCATTGTTGTCTTCAGCAATGGCGGATTCGACAACATCCACTCGAAACTGCTCGAGGCACTCGAAGCGGATGGTTGAGCGTGTGAGGCATTCGGCCCGGTGACCGCATAAACTAGCAGCAGCGGAATCGGATCTGCGAAACGGTTCTTGGCCGGAACGACGCCTTTGCCACCCGGATCACACGATTCTCACGGATGGTTTGCGGACGAAGGCCGCGCTGCGCTCGGACAGGCCTGTTTCTTTCGGCGGCAATAGTTCTTTTGTGCTTTGATGGCGCAAGGTCATCAGCGGCGCTTGCCGGTCAGCACGGCGAGGACTTTTCGCCAACGGTCCGAATGGTAACGTCATGACTGGGTTGTGCGGCGGAGGTCCTAATCCGCGATTTCGGGCGGGGAGGGCTCGGGAAGCGATGCTCGCTCACCGAGCCACATTCGCAGCGTGGAGGCGCCGCAATTTTCAACGACTCTTTTAATACCTTCCGCAGTAGAAACTTACATCGCACAATAGAGAGTTGCGTATCAGACCCTACTGGCTCTAGAATGATAATCAGTCGAAAAATCGTTTCTTCCCATGAACACCTATTACGAACCTTCCCAACGTAGATTTTTGCCCCAATTGCTTGGTCGAGTCAAAATCCTCGGTGCGATATGCTTAGCCTTTTTGGCGATAGCCGATGCCTCCGGAAAAAGCCCTGGCGAGGTGCGAATAGAATCATCGAGTCTTACAGCGACCTTTGATGGCAATGCCAAAAGCGCCGCTGTCACTACCACGCCGGAGGGCTTGGCGGTCGACGTGACCTACAACGGTTTGTCCACCGCACCCACTGGCGCCGGAACCTACGCGGTGGTGGCCACGATCAACGATCCAAACTACGAAGGTAGCGCCAATGGTGATTTGGTCATCGGGAAAGCCTTGGCGAGTATGACCCTTGGGGATCTAAGCCAGACCTACGACGGCGGCGCCAAGACTGCTTCAGTAGCGACAACGCCCGAAGGCTTGGTGGTCGACGTGACCTACGCCGGCAATGCTGATGCGCCGGTCAACGCGGGAACTTATGCCGTCGCCGCGGCGATCAATGACCCCAACTACGAGGGCACTGCGAGCGGAGATCTGGTGATTAGCAAAGGCACGGCCAGTGTGGTGCTTGGGGCCTTGGCCCAGACTTACGATGGCACGGCACGCGTTGTTTCGGCGACGACAACGCCCGAGGGCCTTAATGTCGACGTGACCTACGCCAGCAGTGCTCAGGCCCCGACCGACGCAGGGATCTACGCCGTTTTGGCCACGGTCAACGACGCCAATTACGAGGGCAGTGCGAGCGATACATTGGTCATCGGCAAGGCGACGGCCACGGTCACGCTCGGTGATTTGGCACAGACTTACGATGGGACCACTCGTTCGGCCACAGCGACGACGACTCCGGATGGTCTGGTGGTCGAGGTGACTTATGACGGCAACGTCCAAGCTCCGGCCAATGCCGGCACGTATGCAGTTATTGCCACGATCAATGATGCCAACCATGAGGGCAGCGCGAGTGACGTTCTCACCGTTGACAAGGCGACAGCCAGCGTTGTCCTTGGTGATCTTGCCCAGACTTACGACGGCAGCGTGAAGGCTGCGACAGCGACCACCACGCCAGAGGGTCTGGCGGTCGATGTCACTTACGATGGGAGCGCTCAGGCTCCGGCCAACGCGGGATCGTATGCGGTGGTAGCAACGATCAACGACCCCAACTATGAGGGCTCATCCAGCGAGACACTGACCATTGGCAAAGCAACGGCCAGTGTGGTGCTTGGCGACCTGGCCCAGGCTTACGATGGCAGCGCCAAAACAGCATCGGCCACGACCACGCCGGAAGGATTGGCGGTTGATTTGATCTATAATGGATCCGCCGATGCTCCGGTCAACGCTGGCACTTACACGGTTGCCGCGGCGATCAACGACCCCAACTACGAGGGCACTGCGAGCGGAGATCTGGTGATTAGCAAAGCAACGGCCAGTGTGGTGCTTGGGGCCTTGGCCCAGACTTACGATGGCACGGCACGCGTTGTTTCAGCGACGACAACGCCCGAGGGCCTGAATGTCGACGTGACCTACGCTAGCAGTGCTCAGGCCCCGACCGACGCAGGGACCTACGCCGTTTTGGCCACGGTCAACGACGCCAACTACGAGGGCACTGCAAGCGGAAGTCTGGTCATCGGCAAAGCGATGGCCACCGTCACGCTTGGAGATTTGAGTCAGACCTACGATGGAAGCGCCAAGAGCGCGTCCGCAGCGACAACGCCCGAAGGCTTGGCGGTCGACGTGACCTACAATGGTTCGTCCACCGCACCCACTGGCGCCGGAACCTATGCGGTGGGGGCCACGATCAACGATCCAAATTACGAAGGCAGTGTGAACGGTAATCTGGTGATCGGGAAAGCCTTGGCGAGTGTTGCCCTTGGAGATCTTGCGCAGACCTACGATGGAAATGCGCGGTCAGCTACGGTGACGACAACGCCCGAAGGCTTGGCCGTCGATTTCACTTACAACGGTGACCCCCAAGCTCCGACCGACGCGGGATCGTATGCGGTGGTAGCAACGATCAACGACCCCAACTATGAGGGCTCATCCAGCGAGACGCTGACCATTGGCAAAGCAACGGCCAGTGTGGTGCTTGGCGACCTGGCCCAGGCCTACGATGGCAGCGCCAAGACAGCATCGGCCACGACCACGCCGGAAGGGCTGGCTATTGAATTGACCTATGACGGTTCCTCGACTGCCCCGGCCGGCGTTGGCACTTACGCGGTTGCCGCAACGGTCAACGACGCCAACTACGAGGGCACTGCGAGCGGAAGTCTGGTCATCGGCAAAGGAACGGTAAGCATTGTGCTCGGCGACCTGGCCCAGACTTACGATGGCTCGCCCCGCCTTGCTTCGGTCACGACCACGCCGGAAGGCCTGACTGTCAATCTGACCTACAACGGCAACGCAGAAGCACCGACGGGTGCGGGCTTTTACGATGTTGTCGCAACCGTCGATGAGGCAAACTACGCGGGCTCGGCCCGCGACACGCTGGTCATTGGTAAAGCCACGGTGCTGGTGACCTTGGCCGATCTGGCGGCGACCTACGATGGCAGTGCCAAGGCGGCTTCGGTCACGACAGATCCGTCGGGCCTGGATGTTTCGCTCACTTATGACGGGTCTTCCGCCGCACCGACCAATGCGGGTTCGTATGTCGTAGCGGCAAGCGTCAACGACCCGAACTACGAGGGTTCGGCCAGCGAGACCTTGATCATTGCCAAGGCCGCGGCCGAGGTTGTGCTTGGAGGTTTGAGCCAGACCTACGATGGCTCGGCCAAAGTAGCCACCGCGGCCACCACGCCAGCCGGCCTCGGTGTTGCCCTGAGTTATAACGGTGCGGACGACGCACCGGTCAATGCGGGGACGTATGAGGTCACGGCGACGATCGACGACCTGAACTATCGCGGGACAGCGGGCGGCTCGCTGACCATTGGCAAAGCCGAGGCAAGCATTGTCCTCGGCGACCTGACGCAAACTTACGATGGTTCGGCCAAGGCGGCCACAGCGACCACCACGCCGGGAGGTCTCGACGTGGCTTGGACCTACGATGACTCTTCGACCGTGCCGGTCAATGCCGGTTCCTATGAGGTCGGCGCCGTGGTCGATGATCTGAATTATGTCGGCAGTGCCGCCGGCACGCTGGTTATCGGTAAAGCGGCGGCCAATGTCGTGCTTGGGGGTCTGACCCAAACCTACGATGGCAGCGCCAAAACGGCTTCGGCCACGACCACCCCGCAAGGGCTCAATGTTGTGCTCACTTACAATGGTGAGGCGGACGCTCCGGTCAACGCGGGTACATACACTCTGGCCGCGGCGGTCAATGATCCCAACCATACGGGCTCGGCCGACGGCACGCTGGTCATTGGTAAGGGGACACAGTCCATCACCTTTGCCGCGATAGACGATCAGGATTTGGGAGGTGCTCCCCTCGTCCTTTCCGGCGGCAGCAGCAGCGGCTTGGCTCCGACCCACTCCGTGGTGTCCGGACCCGCTTCATTCTCAGGCGATGTCGTTGGCGACCGATAACAATTCGTGCGTGCCTCTCAAGCGGGCGATGCGAATTGGTTGGCTGCCACGCCGGTCGACCGCAGTTTCCGCGTGGTTGCCGGTGACTTTCCGCAAAACTACGTCTGGGCCAGCGGTTTTGGCGGCACCGGCTATGACACAGCATACGCGGTGGCGCCGGAACCGGGTGGGGGAGCTTATCTCATCGGCGACTTTGACAACTCCGTCACCTTCGGCTCCTCGACATTCACCGTGGCCGGTGACCGCTTGAGCGATCTGGTCGTGCTCAAAGTCGACGGGCAAGGGGGAGTTCTTTGGGCGCGGCAATATGGAGGTGTGAACTCCGACTTGGCCAAAGCGGTTGTTGCTCTGCCGTCGGGCGGAATGGTGGTCGGGTCGGAGTTCATCGCCTCGACAACCATCGGTGGCGTGACTTTGGATTCTTTGCGGGGGTCGCGCGACATTGCCCTCTTTAAGGTCAATGACGATGGCACGTTTGCCTGGGCCAAGCGTTTTGGTGGCACGTCGAGCGACAGCCTCCATTCGGTCGCGGTCGACGCGTCCGGCAATATCTACCTTGCGGGTCAGTTCAGCGGGTCGATCACCTTCGAACCCAATGCAACGCTCACGAGCAGTGGTAGCAGCGATGGCTTTGGTAGCAGCGATGGCTTTGTGGCCAAGCTCGACGCTGATGGCGTGCCGATTTGGTCCCGCCGCATGGGCGGCACCGGTGCCGACATCGCTTACGCGGTCGCAGTGAAGGCCGACGGATCCGTCGGCGTGACCGGTTCTTTCAATGGCGGGGCCACCTTTGGTTCGATCACTTTGACCAGCCTCGGGTCGTCCGACGGCTTCGCGGCGTTACTTAACGCTGAGGGGACCTTCCAGTGGGCCAAGCGCTTCGGCGGCACGACGGCCGACAGTGCGCGCTCCGCAGCTTTTGATCATGCGGGGGATTTGTGGGTCAGCGGATCCTTCACCGGATCTGCTGCCACGGGATTTGTGTCCAATCTGGCCAGCGCCGGCGCGGAGGATGTCTTCGTCCTGCGCTTGCTGGCCTCCGATGGTGCGCCCGGTGAGGCCTACCGCTTCGGTGGCAAGGGGAGCGAGACAGCGCTGTCGCTTTCTGCGGATCCTTACGGATCGGTTGTGGTCGGCGGATCGTTCCAAAGTCAGGTCGCTTTCGGCACCGCCACTCTGGTCTCCGTCGGCTTGTCGGATACCTTTGTAGCCAAAGTCCGGTCGGGTCGGGGAGCAGTTTGGGCCTTGTCCGGCGGCGGAGCAAGTGATGACCGCAGTCAGTCCGTCGCCGTGAATTCCTTCGGCGAAATTTTCCATGCGGGCATCTTTGACACGCAGGCCGCCTTCGGCTCTTCCTTGGTCGGTGGTGGTGGTTCCTGGGATCTCTTCGTGGCCAAGATCAACGGACCGTTCCCGACCTTCACCGGTTTGCCAGCCACGTTGGATGTCGATCAAGGAGACCCCTTGGTTCTCGACGTCGATCTGTTGGGGGCCGAGCCCGTCTCTCTGCAATGGTATAAAGACGGCGAACCGGTTGACGGTGCCACCTCGGCCCTTTTCTCGGTCGTGCAGGTTACGGACGGCGAGGCGGGGGAATATTACATCGAGGGAACCAATGCCTACGGCACGGCGTCCAGCGCGCCGGTGGTGGTCAGGGTGCGCGTGCCCGACCGGGTTGTCTCGCTCGGGGCGGTGCCCGCCACGGAAGAGAACCGCACGCTCGAGGCGCCTGTGTATCTCGAGAGCGCAGGTGACGTCACCGGTATCACTATCGTTATTCCTTATGACAAAGCCTACTTGTCGAATGCCGCCTTTGTCCTCGGGCCTCACTTCGTGGCCGGCAATTCCTCGGTGGTGGTCGACAAGAATGCCGGCACGGTCCGGGTGGTGGGCAATGCCTTCCCTTCCACTGTGCCTGAGGGGCGGCAACTGCTGGGAACATTCCGCGCAACGACGCGCAGTATTCCGGCGGACACATCCGTCTCCTTGCGGCCCTCGCTCGCCAGCATCAGTGACCTCTTCGGGCAACCGCTCGAGGGCTACACCAAGATCCGGGAGGCTACGGTCAGTATTGCGCAGCGCAATGTCCCGGGAGACGCCAACAACAACGGTCGCCTTGATGTGGCCGACGCCGCCGAGTTGATCCGCCTCTATGGCACCCCGTCCCTCATCCGCGTGTGGGATAATTACCTCAACGATGTGAATGGCGACACGATTCTGACCGAAGGTGATACCATCGGGGTCCTCCGTGTGGCCGCGGGTCTGGACGATATGCCGGTCTTCGCGGATGCCGCCCCTGTGTCCCGGACCGCGATGACGGCCATGGTGGCTTCCCCGGTCGAGGCACCGGCCTCTCTTGTCGCGCTCCCCGTCTCGCGCCAGCGCTCCATGACGGGCCTTTCGTCGATGAGAAGCTTCGCCTCGATGAGCGTGATCACCCCGCCGTCGGCCCGGCTTGTTTTGACCCGCCTTACCGGCAGCAATGCCAACGAGGTGATGGCACAGATCTTTGTCGATGGCCTGCCGTCGGGCCAAGCCGGCTTGAGCTTCACCGTGAACTACCCCGCGGCGCTCCTGCGCATCGCGAGCAGCCAGGCGCTGGTCACTCCGGCGGGCGGATTGCCTGCAGGAGCCATACGCAGTTGGAATGTCACTCCGCAAAATTCCTACCCCGAACAAACCGGAACAGTGACCTTGGCTGCAGCCAACGCATTTTCTTTCGGTTTCGATCCCACCAAGCCGGTGGCCAACATCGTCTTCGATCTGCAGCCTGCCGCCACGGCGCAAGTTCATTTCCCGGTCACACTGACTGCCGTGGAGGCCTCACCCTTCAACGCCGAAGGCCCGGCGACCCCGGTTTCGCTCGCAGGCCAGACCGCGGTCTTCGGCCGCACCTATGCCGATTGGGCCTTGGCCAATCTTGGGGACGCCGCGGCTTCATCCTCCAGCGACAGCGACGGCGACGGCCAGAGCAACGGGGCCGAGTTCGCGGCGTCCACCGATCCGGCGGATGCCCTCTCCCTTCTTCGTGCTACCTCGATGGATCGGGGTCTGGGAGGCTTCACCGTGCGCTGGCTCGCTGCCTACGGAGTCAACTACCGCTTGAGCGCCAGCACCGATCTGAAGATATGGTCGCCGGCCGGCGGCATCATCACCGGAGAAGGGGTCGAGACCTCGGCCACCGATTCCTCATCCTCTTCCAGCGCGCGCAAATTCTACCGGGTCGAAGTGGTCAGCCCATGACCGGCCCCGCGCCTCAGAACAAACATTAACTATCCATCCCCAGACCCATCCTTCCTCCGGAGACCCTAACCATGAAAACCAAACTGCCACCCTGCTCGCCGGCCATTCTGACCCTCGGCCTGTGCCTCTTCCTGTTCACCCCCGCCCAGGGTCAGCGCATGCCGCAGGATAGTTGGTATCTGGCCAAGGAATTCAGCATCGGCGGAGAACCGTATTTTACTTATGCTGCTTCCGTGGCGTTGGGACCAGATGGTAATTTTTACGCCACGGATTCTGGCAATCACCAAGTAAAGGTCCTTGATCCCCAAGGAAACCAGATTCGTAGTTGGGGCATGAATGGCAGCGGCCCAGGTCAAATGCATTATCCTAGAGGGATCCACGTATCGCAGGATGGCAAAGTCTACGTAGCCGAGGAAAATCATCGTATTCAGGTTTTTGACATGAAGGGCACCTTTCTAGCGAGAATGGGTATGGGGCATGATGGGGATGATAACGGTCAGCTGAGCGGTCCTTTGGACGTGACGTCCGATGGTGACGGGAACGTCTATGTTGCCGACACGAACAACAATCGCGTGATGGTCTTTTCACCTGATGGCTCCTACCTGCGGAAATGGGGCTCGCGCGGTGATATGGATGGCCAGTTCAATTACCCGTGTGGAATCGTTATTACTCCGGAGGGGCTTATCGCTGTGCTCGAGAGAGATGGCAGAAAACGCGTCCAGTTTTTCGACCAAGCCGGTAGATTTATTTCTTATATAAGCGGCGATGATTTCGGTTGGGAGGAAGGCCAACTCGGCTCTCCCCAGGGAATGGAAATTGATGGAGAGGGTAACTTCTATATCACCGATTGGGGATGGAACTTGCCTCGAGTCAAGGTCTTTTCCCCTTCTTGGCAATTCCTCCGGCAGTTCGGCCTCCAATCTACAGAGGGATTGGAGAGTGAAGGCCGATTAAATCATCCCTTGGGCCTTACGGTCGTCCATGATCGCGTTTTCGTCGCAGAGTGGCATGGGCACCGGATTGCCGTGTTCGACACACAAGGTAATTGGGTTGCCAATTGGGGGTCGCGGGGCGGGGGTGATGATCCTAACAGTCGTGGTGTTGCCATTGATGCCCTCGGCAATATTTTAATCAGTGACTTCCGTAAGAACATTATCGAGAAATTCGACCGCGAACTGAACCTGCTCCAGACGTTCGGATCTCCTGGCACAGGCCCCGGTCAGTTCCAAGGTGCGCTTGATCTGGCTGTTGGGCCGAATGGACAACTCCACGCTTTGGATCAAGGAGGTAAGCGGATCAATGTTTTCGATGTTGAGGGCAATCATGTTCGATCAATTGGCGCGGACGGCGGTGAAACTGACCGGCTCGCCATGCCGTCTGGTCTCGCGATAGATGCTCAAGGCAGGATTTACGTTAGCGACCGGGAAAAGCATAGCGTGTTGGTGTTCGGCCCCGATGGGGATTTCCTGTTTTCCTTCGGCCGGCGCGGCAGTTTTGACGGGGATTTTGAATCGCCGCGTGGCATCGCCATTTTTCCTGACGGAGAAATCGCGGTGGCCGATCACGGAAACAAGAGGATTCAGATCTTTAACCCCAACGGTGAATTTGTACGTAAAAAGACTTTCCACGAAATGGCCTCGGACCCCCAAAGCACTTTGGGCAATGTTGGTAACGACGCAGACCACAACCTTATCCAGCATTTGCACGTTTCTCCGGACGGCCTTCTTTACGCGGTGGCAGACACACTGCAACTGGCTTACGACGGTACCAAGAATCTTTGGAAGCAAGGTGCTGTTATTCTCGTCTGCACCCAGCAGCTTGAACCGGTTAAGGGTTGGTTTGCGAAGAGCCTCCGCACTAGCGAGGACGGCCACAACATTTACTTCCGATCGCGCGAGGCTGTCGGGCCGGTCGCGACAACGCCCGAGGGGGATCTCCTTTCGGCCAATGGCGACCGCGTGGGACGGCTCTGGAAGCGCACCTTCCGCACGGTGCATCCGGAGCCGGCTAATGCATTGCCTTTGCCGACTATTGTTGCGCAGCAACGGCGGCCGGGGACGGCTTTGGTGGATGTGGATTATACGGTGAAGGATGCCGACAACACGACGGTGCAGACCGCGGCGCTGGCCTTCAAAAATGGGGGGAATTCCCTGGCCGATCTCATTCCGATCACCAGCTTTGCTGAGGGGACGGGGAGCAAGCTAGGCGCGAACATCGCCACGGGGCAGACCCACCGGTTCACTTGGGATGTGGCTCGTGATTGGTCCACCGACTTCGGCGAGGTGCAGCTCGAAATCCTGGCCAAAGACGGGCGTGATTTGCTCAACCTCGATTTCATCCAACTTCCGGCCAGCGGTGACGAAGCGGCCCTGAAAATCAGCCGCTCACCGCTGACGGATAACGATTTCCTCTCGGTCTGGTATTGGCTCATTGCCACGGGGGACCCGGAGATTCGCTTGGAGAACGGTGCTATTGAGCAAGTAGGCGGTCAACCCAAGGCTGCCGGCCTTTGGGGTGAGTATTTCCAAAATACGGACTTCATCGGAGCTCTGGTTGACCAAAAATTAGACGAGTCGTTTTCGTTTAGCTCCGGCTCCGGCGGATTCTTCAGCATCCGTTGGACTGGGGAGTTTGTGCCGGTAAACACCGGCCAATACACGTTCAGATATGGAGTTGACGACGTGGTGAGTATCTGGATCGGAGGGGAAAAAGTCGTTTCAAATAATAACCCGAATCCGACTTTTACCGTCTCGGCAACCGCGAATGTGCCCCTGCCGATTCGGATTGAGTATCATGACCACGGAGGTTGGAGGTCTTTCTTCCTCAACATCACACCTCCCGGAGAGTCGGAGCGGGCTGCCCTCGGCAGCGACTTTCAGTATTCGGTCGACCGGCTAGCCTCCGTTACCTCAACCAGACCAGCCGGTCGCGCTTACATTCTCCAAAAAATGGGCCTTCGCGAAGCGACTGTGGCCGAGGTCACCCGTGCCAAAGAGGCCGGCACGCCGCGCGTGATCAATCAATGGGATCCGAAGCTGCGGGTGGGTCCGGACGAAAGGCCGGCCAAGATCAACGCCTACGGGTTTGACACCGGATCGGATGGCTACTGGGTGGTGCCGGTGAATGGGAACTGAGCACGGGGAAATCTAACCCATGCTTGGTCTCATCCAGTCCGGAAGAGCAAGCCCTCCCACGGGCCGGGGCTCACCGCGCCGTCGCAAGTGGCTCTTCGCTGCTGCCGCGCTGGCCGGCGGCATCGCGCTGGCCTCGGTGGTCACGCAATCGACGCAGGTCCAACTGAGCACTTCGTCGGTGCCGGCGGGTATTGTCTCCACGAGTGCTTTCCATGCGGCGGGCACGGATGTGTCGGTTCCGCCTCCTCCGCAAACTTCGGGCAGTTACCGTTTTGCTTACTGGTCGCTCAACGGGGCGCGCCGGACGGACGGCATCGGAATTTCAGTCAGTGCCTTCACCTTCAAAATCCTCGAGAACTCGCAGGCCGTGGCGACCTATATCCTCGAGGCGGCCGACACCGATGCGGACGGGATTCCCGACTGGTATGAGTATGTGAATTACGGTGATTTGGGCCAGGGGCCCGAGAGCGATTCCGATGAAGACGGGGTCACTTTGATTGACGAATACGTGAAGGGCTCGCAGCCGCGCATCGCGGACACCGCAGCGGATGGTGGGATGGTCGAAGGAGGTATTTCGCGCCGCCGTGGGGAAAAGATGGCTGTGGTGGTGGGGAGTGATTGGCATGCTTACTCCGAATCCTCGACCCCGCCCGGTGTCGTCTCGCGCCACGAATACCTCAAAGAGGGTACGCGCGTGACCACGATGAATCTCAGTGCGGAGCATCTCGGTCACCGCTTCGCCCAATGGAAAGTGAACGGGGTGCGGCAGGAAAGCTCGAGCGGCATCGCGCTCTCGCAGGCCAATTTTACCATCGAGGGCCCGACCGACGCAGTGGCGGAATATCTTCCGTCCGCCCAGGACCTCGACGCGGACGGTGTTCCCGACTGGTACGAACTCAATCAGTATGGAACGACGGACATCGACCCGGGCAGCGACACCGACGAGGACGGCCGCACTTTCCTCGAGGAATATCTCGGCGGCACCCAACCGCGCATTGCCGACGGTGCGGCGGATGGTTCCGTGGTGGAGGGTGGCATCTCGCGCCGCCGCGGCGAGAAGATGGCGCTGGCTTTCGATGCGAATTACGCGCGCTACACCGAAACGAGCCAGCCGCCGGGCGTGTTGGCCCGCGACACCTATCTGACCATCGGGAGCAGTGTCTCCACGCCAAACGCGCCGACCGAGATCAATGGGTTTAAATTCGGCCAATGGATGATCAATGGCGCACGGCAGGAATCGCCGACCGGCATGGCCAAATCGCAGGTGACCTTCACGCTCGAAGGCGAGACGACGGCTATCGCGCATTATTATCCCACGACCCAGGATCTCGATGCCGACCAGATTCCCGATTGGTATGAGATCCAACAATACGGCACGACGTCGTATGGGGCGGACAGCGATACCGATGAGGATGGGGTGGACTTCCTGACCGAATACACGCGCGGCACGCAGCCGCGTATCTATGACAGTGCAGGAGACGGCGTAATCGTCGAGGGCGGCGTCTCGCGCCGCCGCGGCGAGAAGATGGTGCTCAACCTCCAGTTTTTCCCCGCCGGGCAAGTCCTGACGGGTGCTGGCCAAGGGATCTTTTCCGATCCCTACACGGGCACTGCGGGCGGGTTTGTTATGCCCGGCGGTTCTAGTGTGCCGGCTTTGGGTGATTGGGACGGCGACGGCGATCTTGATCTGATTGTTGGTGGCGCAGGCGGAGCGGTGCGTATGCTGATCAATCGCGGTTCGGCCTTTGCGCCGCTTTACGAAGAGGTAAGTTGGCCGGCCTTGGCTGATTGGCCGGTGGGCGCGGTCTATCCGGCCTTTGGTGATTGGGACAACGATGGTCGCGCGGATTTGGCGGTGGGCTCCGATGACGGAGTGGTACGTTTTTACCGATCGACGGTGGAGGGCTTCCGGTCCGTCGGTCGCTTGCCCGTAGGAAGCGGGTCGGTTTACCCCGCGTTCCTGCCTGCCCCGGGCGGCCCCGATCTGCTTGTGCTCCACGGAGCCAGCGGATTGGTTGAGCGTTTCGCCCGCGGCAGCGGTGCGCTGCCTTACGGCAGTGCGGAGGCAACCAACTTCTTGGGCGAACCGGTGCTTGCTGGTCGGTCCCTGTCGGTTTGGGACACTGACGGCGATGGTCACCTTGACGTGGTGGCCTCCGATGCGGACGGGCGCATGTGGTTGTTTCTGGGGCGTGCCGATGGGAGCTTTTTCTTAAAGAGCAAGGTTTACGCGGGAGCCTTCAACGGGTTCCGGCCGGGGTTGTCCTCCGCGGTGGCGGATTTTGATGGCGATGGCGACGAGGACGTGATCGGCGGGGGCAGTGATGGAGGGTTGGTCTATTTGCGTAATCCGGCGCGGCATTTGCGGATCACGCCGGCCATTGCCACGGTGGGGGTGGGTGAGAGCATTGCCTTCTCCAGCATCGACGACGACGGGGCTTTGGCCTGGTCGCTGGGCGTGGCGCGCAGCGCCGGCACGGTGGTCGCGACGACCGGAGCTTACACCGCGGGTTCCTCACCGGGCATTGACCAGGTGATGGTGCGCAATGCGGCCGGCCGCAACGGGGTGGCGTGGATCAACGTGATCGAGCGCGGTGGGGGCGAGGGCCAGAAGTGGCAGGCCTTGTTGGTCGACGGCCGTCGCGGCCCCAACGATCCGGTGTGGCCGGCGGCC